>Ga0209816_1000580_pt1 | contig 29036 bp, 29 predicted proteins | sample CoawatmetaG01DNA_FD_187509 | JGI IMG/M metagenome (GOLD analysis project Ga0209816, IMG submission 187509) | Marine microbial communities from the West Antarctic Peninsula - Coastal water metaG017-DNA (SPAdes) (version 2) | ecosystem: Environmental > Aquatic > Marine > Coastal ...
AGATCCAAAAGATGCCTTGGAAGGTTACAAAAAAGGCGATAAGTTGGATTGCATAGTATTTGCAGTTGACGCTGAAAGAGAAAGAATTTCATTAAAGTTGAGTGAATAGTAATAAGCCAGAAACTTATAATCGTTCAGATATTGAATTAGCTTTAACTAAAGAATTTCCAGATCTTAGTAAATCACAAATTTCATTAGCAATTGATTCTATATTAGAATCAATTGTTGATGCTGTTGCTTTAGACAATAAGGTTGAAATAAGAGGCTTCGGAACTTTTTCTAAAAAATACATCAGACCTAGAAAATTTATAAATCCTAGAACCAAGGAAGTTTCATACCTTGGAGAAACCGCAACAATGCACTTCAAGCCATCCAAATCATTGGTTGAGAAGTAACTTATAGTTTAAGATTCAACAATCATGACTAAACAAATTATTACTGCCGTTGATGAATCAAATCTAGATCTTTTTAAAGAGATTATTGACTCTCTTGATAGCGATTTATGCATGGTAAAGATTGGCAGCGTAAGCTTTAACGCACTAGGTCATGAGGCAGTTCTATATGCTGCAAATAAAGGCTTTGATATTTTTCTAGATCTTAAATTACATGATATTCCCAATACTGTTAAGAAGTCTATTAAGGGGTTGGTTTCCTTGCCAATAAAAATGCTTACTATTCATACCTCTGGCGGCAAACAGATGATGGAGGCCGCAATGCAAGCGGTAGAGGGAAGTAATATAAAAGTTTTCGGTGTTACAGCACTTACTAGCCTTTCAGATACTGATACAAATAAAATATATAAAAGAGATGCTGTTGATCAGGTTGAGGCAATGCTAGACCTTGCTGAAGAGTCAGGAATTGACGGGGTAGTATGTTCTCCTCATGAGCTTCATTTGTTAGCTGCAAGAGAGTCATTGCTCTCAATTACTCCTGGTATTAGATTAAGAAACTCTGATGACGATCAAAGCAGGGTTATGACACCAAAGGAAGCCATAGATCTAGGAGCAAACTACATAGTGATAGGTCGTCCCATTACATCATCAGCTAATATTAAAGAAGCTCTTAAAGAAATACATAACTCAATTTAATAATTATGCACTTACTAGAGAGTATTCAAAAAGAAACGAAAGATATAAATAATGAAAGTTATCAACTATCTTTTAAGACAAATGCACTAGAGTACAAATCTTTATTATCTGGGTTTAATACAAAAATATTTGACCTATTTAATTCTCATTTTAATTCTCTTGGCATAACAAAATCTATTGAAGACTTATTTGCAGGAAAAAAGATTAATGTAACTGAAGATCAATCGGCTCTTCATCATATTTATAGGGATGTATTTTCTGAGAACCCTAAGAACTTAATTTCAGATGAGATAGCTGTTAGTTGCAAGGAATCTATTTATGAATGCATAGAACTTAAATCATCTTTAAAGAACAAGGGAATTAAAAATATTGTAACTATTGGAATAGGAGGTTCTTTTGAAGGACCAAAATTACTAATTGAAACACTTACAGCCTCTGATAAAAGACAGTTTAATCATATCTTTCTAACCGGGCCTGACATGACTGAGTTCGCAGAGATGATCAAACCCCTTAACCAGGAAGAGACTTTTTTTATTGTGTCATCAAAGTCTTTTAGTACAGATGAAACATTGCAAAGCATCTCATTATCTAAAGAGTGGAGTTCAATAAAATGCAACTTTGACGATCACTTTATTGCAGTCACATCTCAGCCTGAAAAAGCAAAAGAAATAGGTTTTAGTAATAACAACATCATTCAATTTCCTAATGAGATAGGCGGTAGATACTCTATGTGGTCTCCCATTTCTCTGCCAGCAATATTAGAGCTAGGAGAGGAATTTATAGATTTTCTTAAAGGCGGAGCAGAGGCAGACAATCAACTTCTTGAAGATAAAAGCTATCAAGAATTTATAAAAACATTATGTTTTAGTGATATTTGGTACAACAACTTTGTTAACAAAGGCACAAGAGTGCTATTAATGTATAGCTGGAAGATGAGGTTTTTTAAAGACTATGCACAGCAACTTGAAATGGAGTCCATTGGTAAGCAACCAAATATTGAATCAATCTTTAAAAAAACAGGACAAGTTATCTTTGGTGGATTTGGCTCTACTGCTCAGCATTCATACTTTCAACTTCTACACCAAGGTACAGCATCAGCATGTGCAGATATTTTTACAATTGCAGACAATCAAGTAACCAATGAGCTTTTGTTTGCACAATCACAGGCTCAGTCAAATCTTTTAGCTAATGGAGCTAGCTCTGACTTAAAAGATTTTGAGAAAGTAAACGGAAATATTCCTACCAATCTTTTTACACTTACATCGCTAAACCCATACAATCTAGGCTACTTGATTGCCTCATGGGAGCACAGGACTTTTATCACCTCACAAATGCTCGAAATAAACCCCTTTGATCAGTACGGAGTAAGTGCGGGTAAGATATTTACTAAAAAATATCTTGAAGAAAATGGCGGTTGATCTTAAAAAGGTTCCAAGCACCCCGGGTGTATATAAGTTTTTTAGTAATTACGAAATCATTTATATAGGTAAAGCAAAAAACCTTAAAAAAAGAGTCTCTAGCTACTTCGGCAATTCCCTAAAGGACAGAAAGACATCTCAAATAAAATCCTTAACAGATAATATAGAAACCTTTACCACTAAAAATGAAGTGGAAGCTCTGCTATTAGAGCAGATGCTCATTAAAGAGAATAAACCAAAATTTAATATTCTATTAAGGGATGACAAGACATACCCCTATATTTACTTTTCCCTGGACCATGAATTCCCAGCCATTTATTCTAAAAGAACAAAGCAGGCAGTCGATACTAAATACTTCGGTCCTTTTATAAGCTCAGAGGCCGTAAAAAAATCCATAAAAGAAATTCAAAAAGTATTTCAAATAAGGAATTGCAGCGACGCTACATTTGCCAGCAGGTCCAGACCATGTATTGAATATCAGATGAAGAGATGCTCAGCTCCTTGTGTAAAAAAGATCAATAAAATAGATTATTTTGAAGATATAAGCAGCGCTAAGTCCTACCTTTCATCAACGGATTCTCAAACAGTTGATAGATTAACAAATGATATCGATAAGGCAGTTGCCCAACTAGATTTTGAAAAAGCCGCAGACATAAGAGACAGGTTAAAAAGATTAAACATCTTACGAGAAGAACAATCTGTAGTAACAAGAGCAAAGGATGTTGATATCTTCTCTGTCCATAGCCAGGATACCTATCTTGGTATTTGTATTATTGTTGTGAGAAACGGAAAAATAAGAGGAACTAAAACCCACCTAGTTAAACAGGCCCACTATGAAACTATTGATGACGTATACCAAAGCGCAATATTGAACTTTTACGATCATCAATCCGACATACCATCTAATGTTCTATGTTCGCATTCATTGGACTCTAAAATAATTTTAAAAAAAGTCCTAAAGAAAAAGTTTGATAAAAATATCAATATCAACCACACCCCCAATAAATCTATTAAGCCAATCTATAACCTATGCAAGGTTAATGCTAAACAGGTTATTGAAAACCATGTCAGTAAAGAAGAAAAATATTCCATTTCCTTTAATGACCTCAAGACAGCAATGGGTATTCAAGAAGATCTTAATAAAATCGAAGCGTATGATGTAAGTCATATTTCAGGCGATCATGCGGTAGCATCATGTATTGTTTTCTCTAAGCACGGACCCCAAAAAAAAGAATACAGGCTTTTCAATATTCCAAAGGATTTATCTGGTAACGATGTTGGTTCTTTGGAGCATGTTCTTTCAAGAAGATTGAAATATTATGAAGACAAAAGCGTTAAGCCGAGTTTGATTCTCATTGATGGAGGGAAAACTCAATTAAAATTTAGTCAGTCCGTGATAGAAAAATCAGAATATAGCGATATTAAGGTTATTTCTATCGTAAAAGGCTTCAATAGGATTAGAGCCACAGAAACAATACTATCCTCAAACGGGATAATAGAGCTAGATAAGTACTCTAAGGCATATCTGCTGCTTCAAGAGATGAGGGATGAGTCCCATAGGTTTGCAATTATTGCGCAAAGAAGGAAAAAACTTAGCATCACTAAAAAATCCCAATTGGATAATATTTCAGGAATAGGGGATGTATTAAAGAAAAGATTGCTTAACAATTTTAAAAGCATTAAAAATATCAAACAAGCAAATACGGAAGATTTAATGACTGTTAAGGGCATTAATGCCAAAATAGCTGAACTTATCAAACTAGAACTAAATAAATGACAACTTTTATTAACCTTTTAACTTTCTCCAGAATACTTTTGGCAGCTATTATATTTTTACTTTTAATGTCCTCAGATGGATATTTATTAGCTTTAATTTTATTTTTTGTAGCCAGCATTACGGATTACTTCGATGGCTATTTAGCTAGAAAATATAATGCCGTTTCAGAGCTGGGCGAAGTGCTAGATCCCATAGCAGATAAAATATTAATAGTGTTCGTATTATTTGGTTTAGCAGTGAATCTTAGTAGCTATTTAATAGCTTTTATTGGCGCCTTAATTATAACTAGAGAGATATGGGTTGGAGCTCTTAGAGACTTAAATGCAAGAAATAATAGAGGCGATGCAACAAAAGTAACTTTTTTAGCAAAAATTAAGACCACTATTCAGCTCTCCACCCTCAGTATGTATCTTCTAGCACTTACCTTAAACAATATGCTTCTTATTATATTTGCTGATATTTTCCTATTTATTTCTCTTTTTATAACCCTATATACAGGCCTCATATATACATTAAATTCTTTTACAAAAGATGAGACCTTAAATCAATAACTATCAAAATTAATTAATTTTTCTTTTTACTTTAGTTTGTAGATGTATACAATACAGAATGTTTAATCTGGCTGGATGGCAGAGTGGTTATGCAGCGGCCTGCAAAGCCGTTAACGCCGGTTCGATTCCGGCTTCAGCCTCCATTATTTTTTAAAGACTTTTTATTATATAAAAGTATAATAAAGCTCTAAAGTTTGGTACCAATTAATATGCCCGAGTGGTGGAATTGGTAGACACAAGGGACTTAAAATCCCTCGATAGAAATATCGTGCCGGTTCAAGTCCGGCCTCGGGTACCATATAAAATTATGTTATGAATACATGGCTTGTAGCTACTTATAAAATTAATGAAGCATCTAGATTAGAATTAAATTTACAAAATCAAAGATTTGATTACTACCTACCTAAAATATTTTTACAAAAACTTAATACCAATCTAAAAGAGGAGTTAATGTTCCCTGGTTATATTTTCATTAACACTAACCTCAAAAATTATTCTGCTCTAAAATACACTAAAGGCATAAAAAAAATCCTTAAATTTGGCGATAATATACCCAGCATGAGTAAGGATGATATTAATGCTATCATGAAAATTGAACACGAATCTAAAGATAAGCCACTTTCAACTATATACACAATGGGTCAAGAAGTAGTAATCACAGAAGGTAGTTTTAAAGGTAATTTAGTTAAAATTTGTTCTTTACCAGCAGCCAAAAGGATCGATATTCTTATCAATATTCTTGGATCAAAAAGAAAGGTTAATATAGCATTGGAAGATCTTGCGCTGTAAGCCTCTAAATGCTTGTTTAAAAGACATTATTAATATAAAGTTCAATAATTGAACGGGTGTATTAATTATAATATATCCGTGCGGTAGCTATTAATTAATTGCAATGTCTTTGAAAAATATAACTCATAAAAAAATCACAGAAGATAATCTTAAAATCATGCAATTGATTGAGGAAGATAGCAATATATCTCAGAGGCAGATATCAATTAAATTAGGCTTGAGTCTTGGCAAAATAAACTATTGCATATCAGCATTGAAAGATATTGGTTTTGTAAAAGTAAAAAACTTTACTGATTCAAATAAGAAGATATATTACTTATATCATTTAACACCTCTGGGTATACAGTTAAAAACAAAAGCTACAATGAATTTTATTGCAAAGAAAAAAGAGGAATACGATATACTTGTTAAGAATATAGAAAAAAACAGTATCAAAAAATAACATGCAAGATATAGATAATTCAAAGATTTTAAATAGTTTTGAGGGTGAAATAGACCTGCGCGACTTATTCGCTGTGCTATGGGCAGGTAAAATCAAAATACTGGCAATAACCACAATATTTGCAATAGCTTCAGTATTCTATGCGCTATCATTACCCAATCAGTATAAGGCAACGGCACTTTTAGCACCTGCGCAGTATGAGTCTGCTGGGTTATCAGGGTCATTGGGGCAACTAGGTGGGCTGGCTTCATTGGCTGGTGTTAACCTGAATAGTGGTGGGAGTGGTGAGACTCAGATGGCTAAATCAATAATGGTGTCATGGAATTTTATTGAAGGTTTTATTAAAAACAATAATCTAGCCGATGAGCTTGTTGCGGTTGAAGGCTGGAATCAAGAATCCAATGAATTGCAGATTAATAAAAAAGTTTATGATGTTAAAAATAAGCGCTGGTTAGTTAATAAGCCGACTAGCTGGTCTTTATTTAAATCTTTTTCTAGCAGGCTAAGCGTGTCAGAGGCAGGTAATTCAGGTTTTTTATCTATATCTATTGAACATTACTCTCCATACTTAGCTAAGCAGTTGTTAGATTTATACATCAGTGCAATAAATAAGCATATGCAAGAACTTCAAGTCATAAAGGTGAATAATAATATTAACTATATGCAAGAGCAGATAAAAAGAACTTCTATTGCCGAGATGCAGGAAGTTTTTTACACCATTATTGAAGAACAGATCAAGAATAAAATGCTGGCCGAAGCTAGTCCTGATTATGCTTTTGTTGCGGTAAACGCTAGCATGCTGCCTGAAGAGAAATCTCAACCTAAGCGGGCAATTATCTGCATTGCAATAACACTGTTTGGTGGGATTCTCTCTATTTTATTTGTTCTAATTCATCATTATGGCTTTCGTACACGAGACTGATTGTAATGATTACTACTATTCTTGATTGGGCGCCTCCTGCGGCAAGCTAAGTTTTACGAAATAATATGTCGCCTATATTGGCGATTTCACAATAAAGAATATGTATTTCCAGTCTGGATACTACCCAAACTTCGCAGCACTATTATGAGCCAAGAAAATCAATTAACAGGTTTTAGTTATATGAAAATACAAACTATTGATGCTTCTAAAGAAGTCCCTAGATTGTCTTGGGAAAGCAATTTATAATACAGTAAATAAGTATAATTAGTTTAGAGCAAATATAGTAAAAAGTTAGTCTTAAACAATTCGTTTTTTTGAGTTTCTTGAGAATTGCTTATTTATTATTTTTAAAAATTTTAAAAAGGAGCCCCTATGAGCAATCAATCACATTCTACAAAAATTAAATTTAGTCAATCTGAATTAGACGAAGTATATTCTCTTTCTAGCAAAATTAGCTGCGCTGAATTTGCGGATTCTATTCCCGGATATGAGAGGCACATCTATACCGCAAATGGAAATTTTCTTCGATACTCTGACTTATCTACAAATAAAGTTCGAAATGATCTATGTGTCATGCGAAGCTGTTGCCCTTTATGCGAATCAAATAATTTTAGATTCTTATTCGTAAAACACGGATTTGATCATATGATTTGTAATGATTGTGATCTAATTTTTACCCAGCAATATCTTGATCCAGAAAAAACAAAGCATATGGAAGAGGCTGAAACTGGTGATAAATACGGTGAATATAAAGACCAAAGTTTAGTTAACGAGCTAGACCGAAAAAAGTTCGAAATTGTATTTAAACAGCTAGAATCACATGGCTCCTTCAAAACTATTTTTGATATAGGAAGTGCCGGTGGCACGTTTTTAGAATGGGCGTCAGAAAAATATTCTATTGTGGGGCATGAGTATCATAAGGGGTTACGAAATTATTGCCATAAAAGAGGATATGATGTTCGACATGAAGATTTGGGAACCATCGAACTTGACCAGCAATTTGATTTAATTACAAGTTGGGATTATCTAGATCATGTAATAAACCCTAAGGAAATGGTCGCTAATGTTAGTCGTTTCTTAAAACCTGGAGGCCTATTTTTTTATGCTGCCAATAATCGAGATAGTTTATCCATGCGCATGTTGCATGAACATTCACCCCTCATTTTAGGGCCTGCGCATACGATGCATTTTGGCTTAAGCCAAATCGAACAGCTGATGGATGGCTTCGAACTTGTTTATGCCGAGACATATGTTTCTGAACTCAATTGGCTTTCTAATTGGCTTAACTTTAAAAATCCAGAATTTGGTGATGCTTCTTTAATGACAAAATTGCTAGATCCACAAAAGATTTGCGAACTTGGCATGGGACTAAAGTTAAACGTAATTTTTAAAAAAAGTGAATAAATATTTTACAAGATTCTATAATTAGGTATGACTAATTATATGAATAAAGAAAAAAACATAACATTATTTTCAATTCTGCCGTATAGATTAGGTGGGTTAGATATGATGCTACCCCTATATTTGAAGCTTAAAGAACTTCATCCGCATCTAAAAATTGAGATTGCGTTCAATGACGACAAGGCCTATCACGATCATTTTCGTGACGACTTTCTTCGTCCCGAAGTAATAAATGGGACAGATAAGGTACATAATCTGAAGCCACAAAGAGGTGGAAAAGTCCGTAACAGGTTTTTTTCATTCCTAAATGCTTTACCTTTGTTTGCTCACATTCTTTCTGCTCGCAATCCAGTGCTAATTCATCACAGTCTAGAAGAAAGTCCGTTTTTGAAATTGTTAAGTAAGGCTGTACGCATTCGCAAAGGGAGGATCTTTACACACTTCGGAAGTTATAATATCAATATAGGAGTGACCCCCCCAGACCGAGTTTTTGGAAAAGCTACAGATATGGACGCATTCTTATATTTTGGAGCGTCAGACCCTGCTTATTTGCAAAATAGACAAATTCCTAAACTTATTCAGATGGGGTATCCGCGCTTATTTTCCTCTTGGAAAGAACATGTCTTAAACAAAAGCCCAGAACTGGTTAGGGGAGAACTGAAAAAAAATAATTTTTCATCTGATTCTCGCCTAGTGACTGTGCTCCTTCCTTCCACGATTGAGAGTCTTTTCAGCTTGCAAGAGCTTAAAATCTGGCTGAAAAGCGTCCTTCGTATTCTCAGAAATGAACTTCCAAAAGATGTTATTTTTTTAAAGCCACACCCTTTGCAAGATATTGAAATCGTGGAACAAGTTTTAGATGAAATAGAAGATAAAAATGTTAAAATTAGCTTCATGCATGCTGGGATTTTGGCTGCGTCTTCCCAATTTGTTATTTCGCATCACTCCACAACAATAGTTGATTCCATGGGGCTGCTAATTCCTACGATTCATTATCAGAAATTCACCGCTCATTGGTTAAAAAGGCATCCTGACGGATCGTTTTGTCTTAAATTAAACCCTCTTTGGGCTCGTGATGAGAGTGAGTTGAGGAAGTGTATAGCAACAGCGTTGTCTGAAAATTATCATGTCCCAAAAATTGAAAAAATTTTAGGGCACAAGGAAGATTTATCCATGTTCTTTGACTTGAATTCAGAAACTTGATTTTGGATGAAGGTATGTACTTTCGATAGTGGTTTCAGGAATCATTTAAGTTTTAAATGTTAAAAAAAAATAAAATAACTATTGTAGGATCAGGTTATGTAGGTATGTCACTTGCAGTACTTCTTGCTCAGCATAACGACGTGGTTGTTGTGGATATCGATAAAGATAGAGTTGATATTATAAATAATAAGCAATCAGCGGTGGTTGATTTGGTGATTCAGAAATTTCTAGCTGAAAAAGTTCTATCTTTAAGAGCTACGGTTAATAAGAAAGAGGGTTATGAGGGCGCTGATTTTGTTATTATAGCGACGCCCACAGATTATGATGTCAATAACAATCGCTTTAATACATCCTCGGTGGAAAGTGTTGTCCGCGATGTTAAGTCTATTAATTCAGATACAACGATTATAATTAAATCTACCGTCCCAATTGGTTATACCGCTAGCCTTAAAAAGTCGTCTAAGTTCAGTAATATTTTGTTCTCACCTGAATTTTTAAGAGAGGGTAATGCGCTTCATGATAATCTTTATCCGTCTCGAATTATTGTTGGGGAGCAATCTCAGCGCGCTAGACAATTTGCAGAGCTGCTCATAAAAGGTGCGATTAAAAAAGATATAGATGTATTATTCATGAATTCAACTGAGGCTGAGGCGGTCAAGCTTTTCTCAAATACTTATTTAGCGATGCGCGTATCTTATTTTAATGAAATAGATTCTTATGCTGAGGTCTATAACTTAGACTCAAAGAAACTAATCGAAGCTGTCGGCTCTGATCCTCGTATTGGAAATCATTACAATAATCCTTCATTCGGTTATGGCGGTTATTGTTTGCCTAAAGATACAAAGCAGTTAAGAGCTAATTATCAGGATGTCCCCAATGCATTGATCAGCGCAGTCGTCGATGCTAATTCAATTCGTAAAGACTTTATAGCGGATTCAATTATTAGAAAAAAACCTGAAGTTGTTGGCATACACCGACTGATTATGAAAACTGAATCCGATAACTTTAGAGCATCCTCCATTCAAGGTATCATGAAGCGTTTAAAAGCTAAGGGTATCAAGGTGGTAGTCTATGAACCAATGCTAAAAGAGACTGATTTCTTGGGTTCAAAAATTATTTCAGACTTAAATGAGTTTAAGCAGCTTTCCAGTCTGATTGTTACCAATCGCATGGCCGACTGTCTTGAGGATGTAAGAGATAAGGTTTACACGAGGGATTTATTTAATAATGATTAAGGAAAACCTATGAAGATTTTAGTAACAGGTGCAGCTGGTTTTGTTGGATCAGCGCTATCAATTCAGCTGCTTGATAGGGGAGATGAAGTGGTCGGTATTGATAACCATAATGACTATTATGATCCCGCGCTCAAAGAGGCTCGTCTGGCGCGTCACATTGATCACGCCAATTACACTCATATTCGCATGGATATTGAAGATGGCAAGGCTGTAGAAAAATTGTTCCTAGATCATAACTTTGATGGGGTAGTCAACTTAGCTGCACAGGCAGGGGTTCGCTACTCATTAGAAAATCCACTTGCTTATATTAATACTAATATAGTTGGATTTACTCACATATTGGAGGGTTGTCGCCATAGCAATGTTAAACATCTTGTTTATGCTTCAAGTAGTTCAGTTTATGGTGCTAATACCAGTATGCCATTTTCGATACATGACAACGTAGATCATCCATTAAGTCTATACGCAGCAAGTAAAAAAGCTAATGAACTTATGGCTCATACATACAGTCATTTATATGGTTTACCAACAACAGGGTTACGATTTTTTACGGTATATGGTCCGTGGGGTCGTCCCGATATGGCCCTATTTATGTTTACAAAGGCGATTTTAGAGGGCGAGAAAATTTCGGTTTATAACTATGGTAATCACAGGAGAGACTTCACTTATATTGATGATATTGTAGAAGGTGTCACTAGAGTGCTTGATCGTCCGGCTACACCAAATCTTGAATGGAGCGGGCATAGTCCAGACTCTGGAACTTCTATGTCACCTTGGCGTGTATATAACATTGGTAATAATTCACCAGTTGAATTGTTAGATTATATAGGTGCTGTCGAGGATGCGTTGGGTATTGAGGCCAACAAAGAGCTTTTACCACTTCAGCCTGGAGATGTCCCAGATACCTATGCGGACGTAGATGATTTAGTACGAGACTTAAATTACAAACCTTCTATGAATATGAAGCAAGGGGTTAAAAATTTTGTTGATTGGTATAAGGAATATAATAAATTATGAGTAAGATAAAAAATTCACGAATCGCAGTTATAGGGCTCGGCTATGTTGGCCTTCCTTTAGCTGTTGAGTTTGGTAAAAAGTTTGAAACGGTTGGTTTCGATATAAATGAATCTCGAATCAAAGAATTATTAGGCGGAAGTGACTCGACAATGGAGGTAAGTATAGATCAATTAAAGAGTTCAAAAAGCCTCAGTTTTTCAGCCGATGTTGCTGATATAGAAAATTGTAATATCTTTATCGTTACTGTACCAACTCCTATTGATGAGCATAAAAATCCTGATTTGACACCACTCATTAGTGCCAGTAAAGCTGTTGGAAGAGTACTTAAAAAAGAAGATATTGTTATATATGAATCTACAGTTTATCCAGGAGCTACAGAAGAGGTCTGCGTCCCGATTCTTGAAAAACAATCAGGCTTGATATTTAATCAAGATTTTTATTGTGGATACTCTCCTGAGAGAATAAATCCTGGAGATAAAGAGCATAGTGTAACGACAATAAAGAAAATCACGTCAGGCTCAACAGCAGAGATTGCTGATAAGGTAGATGAGCTTTATCAATCTATTATTACTGCAGGTACCCACAAAGCTGAGAGCATTAAAATTGCTGAAGCTGCCAAAGTTATAGAGAATACTCAGCGTGATATCAATATCGCACTAATTAATGAGCTGGCAATGATATTCAATAAATTAGATATTGATACAGAAGCAGTATTAAAAGCGGCAGGAACTAAGTGGAATTTTCTGCCATTTCGTCCCGGTTTAGTAGGCGGACATTGCATTGGTATTGACCCATATTACCTAACTCATAAAGCTATAGAGGTAGGTTATCATCCAGAAATTATTCTTGCTGGACGGCGTTTAAATGACAATATGGGTTCTTATGTTGTTGATCAGATATCTAAATTAATGATCAAGAAACGCATCCATATCGTTGATGCCAATATTCTTATTATGGGCTTAACATTTAAAGAAAATTGCCCTGATTTACGTAATTCCAAGGTAATTGATTTGATTAAGGGCTTTCGTGATTTTAACTGTAATATTGATGTGTATGATCCTTGGGTAGACAAAAGTGAGGCTCTCAGAGAGTATGAGGTTGATCTCATAGAGACACCTTTTACTGAAAAATATGATGCCATTGTGCTTGCTGTAAATCATGATCAATTCAAGGACCTGACATTAGACCAACTTAAGTCATATGGCAAAGAGGATCATGTGCTTTATGATATTAAATATCTTCTGGATCCATTGGAATCTGATGGGCGACTTTAGGGTGTCACTGATGCCTGTGATTTTTGGTTCAGCTGAGATTATAATAATGCTAGTTAGACTTATGTTTTTGAACTTAAAAAGTAGAGTATTATCATATTAGTATTCGTGATGGTTCGCTTTTATGGTGAACAGAGCTAATAAAGAAGTGGTATAAACTATGAAAGTAGACTGCGTTATTATTGGTGCTGGCGTTGCAGGATTGGCGATTGGAAGACAATTATCTTTTGATAATAAGAATATATTTATTTTTGAAAAAAATAATAGTTTCGCTGAAGAGACCTCCAGCAGGAACTCGGAAGTTATCCATGCAGGAATATACTATAAACATAGTTCTTTAAAACATGAGCTATTAACTGAAGGAAAACCCCTTTTATATCAATTCTTAAAGGATTATAAAATTCCGTTTAACATGTGTGGTAAATACCTTATTTCCACATCCCCTTCAGAGTCTGAAAAACTGGCCTTGATAAAAAAGAATGCCGAAGAATGTGGGCTAGGTGATCTCTTTTATGACACCAAAAGGTTCAAAAATAAATATCCTTTTTTAAGAGCAAATGAAGCTATATTTTCTCCTTCAACGGGCATCTTAGATAGTCATGCCTATATATCTCAGTTAAAAACTGATTTTGAAATAAACGGTGGTCATGTATTAACAAATAATACTTGTGTAGAAATAGGATCGAAAAATGGACTATTTGAGGTTCTAATTGAAGATAAGAATTCAGGTGATTATTATAAGGTTCAGACCCCAATTCTGGTAAATTGTGGAGGCCTAAATGCAACCAAGCTTTACAAGCTCTTTCCCGATCACAAAAATGAAAGGGAAACCCGGTATGTAAAGGGAGATTATTACAGCTATTCTGGTCAGGAAAATTTTAATCATTTGATCTATCCGATACCAGAAAAAGATGGATTGGGTGTTCATCTCACAATTGACCTATCTGGGCAGGTCAAGTTCGGGCCGTCAAGTTATGAGGTGCAAGAAGTAGAGTACTCAATGGATATAAGCAGAAAAAAAAGTTTCGTCAGCAATATCAAGGCTTACTGGCCAAAAATAAACTCCGATCTTTTGCAGCCTAGTTATAGTGGCATTAGACCTAAATTAGCTTCTCTAAAAGATAACGACTTCGATGTTTTAAAAGAAAATATTAATTCCAGTGTTTTTATTAGTATAATTGGTTATGAATCACCTGGATTGACTGCTTCATTGGGCTTAGCTAAATATGTTCAAAGAATAATTAAAGGATAGTGTTAGTCGAAAAAATTGACATAAGAATTACATTTAATAGAATTAAAAAACTTAATAAACAGGAGCTGAATATATGAAAATTATTGTTACAGGCGCATCAGGTTACATTGGAAGTGTTTTAGTTCCAAAGTTGTTGAAACAAGGTCATGAGGTAACTGCTGTGGATCGATTCTTCTTTGGAGACTTGCTTGGAGAGCACAAAAATCTAGAAAAAATAAAAGCAGATTCAAGGACATTAAACCCAGAGATATTTTCAGGACATAATGCAGTAATTGATTTGGTAGCAATTTCAAATGATCCGGCGGGAGAGGTTTTTCAAGAGGCAACATATGATATTAACTATCATTCTCGTTTTAGAACTGCATCTTATGCAAAGGAGAATGGAGTAGAGCGATATATCTTGCCTTCATCTTGCAGTATTTATGGTTTTCAAGAAGATGGTTTAATTGCCACTGAATCATCCCCCACCAATCCTTTAACTCATTATGCAAAAGCTAATGAGATGGCGGAAAAAAAAATATTACCATTAGCTGATGATAAATTCTGCGTGACTGTTCTTAGGCAGGCTACCGTTTATGGTTTTTCGCCTCGCATGAGATTTGATCTAGCAATAAATGGAATGACTTATGGAGCTTGGAAAAATCGAAAACTGCCTCTAATGAGGGACGGAGATCAATGGAGACCCATGATACATGTTGAGGATACCTCTGATGCCATAATATTTATGCTTGATCAGCGGGTAGAGGAGATAAATAAAGAGATTTTTAATTCTGGGTCTCCGGATAACTGTTATCAATTAAAACCATTAGCTGAGAGAGTAGCTAAAGCAGTCGGTGAAGATGTCGTTATTGAGTGGTATGGCGATAAAGATATCCGTTCTTACAATGTTTCTTTTGAAAAAATTCGTTCTTTGGGTTTTTATGCTAAGCACCAGGCAGAGTATGGCGTTAATGAAATTTTAACTAAACTTGAATCAGGGGAGCTTGATAAAACTATAAAAACTATCACTCTAGATTGGTACAATGAAATATCGAAATGGCATGAGGTCATGAAGATCTTGGAATTAGACGGTAAATTAATACACTAATTAATTATTAACTTTGATAATTCTAGGAATTAAAGCAGAAAAATTTTTTACTCCAAACCTACAATTTTTCGTGATGATATTAGTAAAAATAAATTGGAATTAAGAGAACACTTATGAAAGGCATTATTCTAGCTGGCGGGTCAGGAACACGGTTATATCCTTTAACGAGAGTCATCTCGAAGCAACTATTGCCAATTTACGATAAACCTATGATTTATTATCCGTTGAGCACATTAATGCTTGCTGGTATAAGAGATGTACTTATTATATCGACTCCGGAAGAGACGCCTCGTTTTGAACAGTTGCTAGGAGATGGCAAGAATCTTGGAATGAGAATAAGTTATTCAGTTCAAGAAAAACCCGAAGGTCTTGCTCAAGCTTTTATAATAGGTGAGGACTTTATCTCTAATGAGCCGTGCGTGATGATATTGGGAGATAATCTTTTTTTTGGGAATGAATTAAAAACTGTTCTCCAAAAAGCTACTAAGGGTTTAAATTCTGGGGCAACAGTCTTTGCATATCCCGTGAGTGATCCTGAGCGCTATGGAGTGGTCCATTTTCATGGTAATCAAGTTAAATCTATAGAAGAGAAACCCTTAAATCCAAAATCAAATTACGCTGTAACAGGCCTCTATTTTTTTGATGAGCGAGTTACTGAAATTGCTAAGATGATCAAACCATCCGATCGCGGAGAGCTTGAAATTACGAGCATTAATCAATGGTATTTGAGTAATGACTCTCTAAATGTAGAAGTTTTAGGCCGTGGGATGGCTTGGCTGGATACTGGATCTTTTGATTCTTTATTGGATGCGGGACATTTTGTTAAAACGATTGCGACGCGACAGGGCTTAAAGGTTGCATGTCTTGAAGAAATTGCTTGGCGTAATGATTGGATTAATGATCAACAATTAAATATGCTAGCTACTCAAATGCAAAGCTCAGAGGAAGCCTCTTATCTACTCAGGATACTAAAAGAAAAAAACTATGACTAGAGTTCCGTTTACACACCCTGCTCTCTTTAACGAAGATATAGTAGCTGTTACTGAAGCCATTAAGTCAGGTAAGACCTCGGGATGTGGCCCTTTCACACAAAAAGCTCAGTCTCTTTTGGAAGATGAGATTTCGCCAAAGGGAAGAGCGCTGTTAACTACATCATGCACACACGCTCTTGAGATAGCTGCAATTTTGCTAGACCTCTGTCCTGGTGACGAGATAATTGTTCCTTCCTATACCTTTGTTAGTTCTGCGCTTGCTTTTCATATGCATGGAGCAAAAATAATCTTTGCCGATATCAGGAAAGATACGCTAAATATAGACGAATCCAAACTCGAGGAGTTAATTACAAGCAGAACACGAGCTGTGGTAGTTGTTCATTATGCTGGTGTTGCTTGTGAAATGCAGTCCATTCAGGCTATTACTAACGAATATAATTTAACTCTAATTGAGGATAATGCTCATGGGTTATTTGGAGAATATCAGGATATGAAGCTTGGTTCCATTGGTGATATTGCCACCCAAAGCTTTCATGAAACAAAAAATATCAGCTGTGGAGAAGGTGGTGCTTTAATATTAAATAATAACTTTTTTTTTGAACGCGCTAATGTTGTTCGTGATAAAGGAACAAACAGGGCAAAGTTTCTTTTAGGCCAAGTTGACAAATATTCATGGGTTGACAAGGGCTCTAGCTACGTACTGTCTGATGTGCTTGCAGCTTTACTTTACAGTCAGCTTTTATTAAGCAAAAAGATACAACAAAAACGAAAAAACATTTGGAATACGTATGATGAGCGCTTGAGAAAATGGTCAATTTCAAACGGTATTTCACTTCCTTTTGTTCCAGAATCCTGCAAGCAGACCTACCACATGTTTTATTTATTATGCCCAAATTTTGCTTGGAGAAATAAATTTATTAACTATCTTGCTACTCAAGGTATTTCTGCAACTTCCCACTATCAGCCTCTCCATACCTCTGAATTTGGCAGAAAATTTTGTCTTTCTGAGAAGGATGTCTGTCCAGTTACGTCACTTGTTAGCGAGACTATTGTGAGACTACCTATGTTTTATGATATGAGTGATCTGCAACTAGATTACGTTATTGATAGGATATGCGAATATAAACCTTAACTTACCGCTCACTCGGTTCAACCTGGAATAATTAATATGAAAAAATATGATTTTAAAGATCAAGTAGTCATGATAAGCGGCGCTGCTGGACAATTGGGTCAAACTTTTGTCAATGGAGTAATTGAGGGTGGAGGAAGAGTAATTGGTCTAGACCTATCTTTGAAAGGTCTTATAAAAGTTTCTAAAGAAAATAATTGGGATGATGAGCAAGTATGTTTATTAGAGGCTGATATAAGAAATCGTGATGAAGTTATAAAATCTTTTGAGGCTGGAATTGATAGATTTGGGAAGGTATCTTCTCAAATTAATAATGCAGGTTTAAGTGTTTTTGAGCCTTGGAGCGAACGCTCTGAAGAAGAAATCGACTTAGTTATGGATGTTAATTTAAAGGGAACTTTCAATTGCCTTCAAGTGTTTTTGAAATACTGTATTTCAAATGATTTGGAGGGAGCTATTGTCAATATTGCTTCTCATTATGGAATTGTTAGTCCTGATCCTAGAATTTATACAGATTGTGCTCGTCGAAGTCCTGAGATTTATGGTGCTTCAAAAGCTGGGGTTATTCAGATGACTAAATACTTTGCTGTAAATGCTCCGCATGATGGAGCTAAAGTAAGAGTTAACGCAGTTGCTCCAGGCGGTATAAGGAATCCTTGGGACCCTCAAGGAGAGGATTTTCAAAGACTTTACGGTGATCGCTGTCCAATGGGAAGAATGGCTGAGCTTGCAGAAATTTTGGGGCCAGTTTTGTTCTTATTATCGCCTGAAGCATCCTATATAAATGGACACACGCTTGTAGTTGATGGTGGTGTTACAGCCTGGTAATAATATTTTTGTTAAATGGAGAAATAACATGAAAAGGAAGCTTATGAGAATTGGCAATCGGAATGTCGGCGATGGTGAGTCCGTGTTTATAATTGCTGAAGTAGGAATTAATCACAATGGAAGCTTAAGCAATGCAAAAAGATTGATAACCGCAGCCAATGATGCAGGTGCAGATGCTGTTAAATTACAATCATATATAACGGAAAAAAGAGTTCCAACTAATTCACCAATTTTTGAGAATCTAAAAAATTGTGAGTTGAGTTTTGACGAACAAGAAGAGCTATTTTTATTTGCTTCAGAGCTTAATATCTTACTTTTTAGTACGCCATTTGATGATGAATCTGTAGACTTTTTGGAGACAATGAAAAATCCTGTATATAAAGTTGCAAGCTTTGATAGTGTTAATAAATCTTTGTTGCGAAAAATAGGCGCCACCAAAAAACCAGTCATTATGTCTACTGGGATGACTTCATCTGCTGAGCTATCATTAGCAAAAGAGTGCTTGCTCGATGGAAACATTGATGCAGACTGCAATTTAGCTTTTTTACATTGCATCTCATCCTACCCAACCCCTCCAGAACTGTCGAATCTTTCTATCATACATTTTTTACGCGATCTTCATCAAGGCCCAATAGGATACTCTGACCATACCATTGGAATAAACATTCCAATTTCAGCAGTCGCTGCAGGTGCAAAAATTATCGAAAAGCACTTTACTACAGATAACAATATACCTGGAGCAGATCATTCTATGTCTGCTAATCCTAATGTTTTTCGATCTATGGTTGAAGGAATTAGAAATATGGAAACAATATTAGGTGGCTCTGAAATGCGTATTCGTGAAGTAGAGAGAGGTATTGAGCAATTCAGAAGGCCCTCAAATTAAGTGAATTATAAAATATTGATTCGATGTGACGGAGCTTCTCTGCCAGAGATCGGAACTGGCCATGTCATAAGGGATATCTCTATTGCTAAAAGACTAATCAATGACGAATGCATCAAAGAAAATCAAATTGGCTTTGTGTCAAGAAAAGATGGTCCTTTCAAAAGGGGCTTTGATCTTTTAAAAAGTGCGGGGATGAATATCTTGGATATTCCAGATTCGGAACTAGAGTGGAATAGTATTGCTGAAGCATCTGTTATCTTAAGCCAGAATGCTAAGCTGGTAATTGTTGATCGGCTCTCGACATCAGAAGTTTGGATGAGGAAGTTAAAGTCAGGAAAAACTAAAGTAATTTCGTTTGATGATACGGGTAATGGCGCAATCTATTCTGATGTTTTAATTAATGGGATTCTACACGATTTTATCGAGCGAAAAGCTAGATATGTTGGCTACGAGTACCTTTATCTTAATGATTTAAATATAGTAGGCAACAGAATAATACGAGATAAGATTACCAATATAGTGGTGACATTTGGAGGTTATGACTCGAGAGATCTTACCGGATTCTTCTTGGATTCCCTGATCTCTTCAGCGAGAATTCTTGGCTCTTCTATATCGATTGAATTACTTGTAAGCAATGAATCTGACCAAGTTATTGTTAATTGGAGAAATAAAATTGATCAACTCTTAGCTTCTAATATATGCAATATAGATATGTTTATTAGACCAAGTGATTTTTATAAACGCCTAAGCAATGCTGATTTTGCTATAGTCTCAGGAGGTCTTACAGTTTTTGAGGCACTCGCAATGGGTGTCCCTGTTATCGGTCTTCCTCAGTATGAGCACCAAAATAAGACCCTTCAAAATCTTAATCAAAAAGGTGCGCTTATCTTAGGTTCAGATAATATGGAATTAGACAGCTCTCTCTTTTTTAATCGTTTTATAAACTTACTTGATTCTTCGAGTTTAAGATTGAAGCAATCTGAAATAGGGAAGAAGTTGATAGATGGTTTAGGTAATAATCGGGTGATTGAAATAATCTCCAAAGAGATACGAGGCTCCTATGAGAGTTAAATTTATTCATAATATTTTTTTAGGGTAAGGTGGCGATATGTCAAAAACTAATTTAGTTGATCTACTGCAATGGGATACCCAATTTTTTGGTTTTGCTGTTGCTCAAATTTATGGAAGCCAAATTAATAAATTTGCAATTAAAGAGATTTTTGAATTTTGTGATTCAAACAAAGTTAAACTCCTCCAGTTCAAATGTGATAATCATGATAGAGCAAGTGTATTGTTGGCAGAGCAAAATAGGTTTCACTTTGCTGATTCTCGAATGAACTACTCTCTCAAAATAAATAGAGGTCAATTTCAGCTGCCTGATTCAGTGATTGATTATTCCTTTCGGCTGGGAGAGAAGAGAGATATACCCATATTAGAAGATATTGCACAAGATCTTTATTTGGATAGTCGGTATCATTTTGATAAGAATTTTCCGCAGGATCGAGTTCGTCTTTTTTATAGTAATTGGATAAAAAAGGCTGTATTAGGTACATTTGATGACCTTGCATGGGTGATAACAAAGCATGATCACCCTGTCGGATTTTGTTCCATTGTGTTTCGTGAGCCCAATATAGCTCAGATTGGTTTAGTAGGCTTACATCCACTAGAAACTGGTAAGGGCTTGGGTAAGTATTTAATGGCAAATGTTTTACATAGTTTAGAGAAAAGCGATGTTAAACAAGTTGATGTAGGGACTCAGGGACGAAATTATTCTGCTCAAAGGCTATATCAACGAGTAGGTTTTACTATAGATAATATTGAAACCTATTATCATAAATGGTTTTAATTAGATGGAATTAAGTATGTCAGACAATATAGCAATAATACCAGTTAGAACTGGCTCAAAACGACTCCCTGGGAAGAACACCGCAGATTTTTTTGGGAAACCTATGTTTATGCATACGGTTGATGCCGCGGTTAAATCTAATTTATTCGATGAAGTTCATGTATCAACAGAATCGGAGTTGGTGGCAGATATTTGTTTAAATAATAATTTAAAAGTTGAGTTCCTGAGGCCGCAGCATCTTGCAGATGATACAGCAAGCTTGGAGTCTGTTTGCTTGTATGTCTTAGATAAATTTTACAATGAATATAATAAGTCTTTTAAGAATTTTTGTTTGTTATGGGCTACTGCACCTCTCAGGACCTCAATTGACATAGTAGACTCATATTCATTACTCGATGAGAGCTGCGATTGCGTGGTGTCAGTTACAGACTATGATTTACCAGTATATTGTTCACAACAGGTTAACTCTGATGGACTTTTAGAACCTAATTTTCCTGATATGTTTTGGTTACCAGGGCAAGATATGCCCAAAGTATATTGCGACAACGGTGCTTTAAGTTGGACTAAGGTTGATGCTTTTCGTAAAGAAGGGGTTTGGATGCCTAAAAAAGCGAGACCATATTATATGGACAAATCCGTTTCTGCAGATATCGACACACAAGCAGATTTAGACTTTGCTAGATATCTTTATGAAATCCAACGTAAAAATTTACCTTGACCTTAAATAATATGGATAATTAAAAACTAAAATATTAACTCTATGAAAAATGTAATCTCTATTTTACCCCCTAGGCTTGGTGGCTTAGATATGCTACTGCCTATCTTTTTGGAAATGAAGCGTCATCCAGATGGAATAGCGCAGTTGGAGTTTGGCCAGAAAAGAACTAGCAACATTGTTGACTTAGATATGGAATTGGAAGATATTGAACAAAAAGAGAATATTCAGTCTAATTTAATAGAGAATGTTAAGCATAAGGAGTGTGTTGTAAACTTATTTAATAAAGTAGGTTTGCCGCTGAGTTAAGTTAAGTATTTAAAGCCATATTAAAGGTAGTGATTTAGGACTTAGAATTCTACTTAAGTCTTTTGGCTTAAATCTACATATTAAATTTTATTAGTACAGACGAGGTAAGAAATGAGCAATAACAAGTTTAAAAAAGCTAAACCGCTAAATTTAGAAAATTCTGATATTCTTTGGGATAGGGCGTGCAAAGTCATACCAGGTGGTTGCCAAACTTTTTCAAAGATGCCTTATCAGCATGTCGCTGGAGTGGCTCCAAAACTTCTATCTCATGGATCTGGATGTAGATCCTGGGACGTTGATGGAAATGAGTACATAGACTATATGATGTCTTTGGGTCCAAATATACTTGGTTACGCTGATCAGGAAGTTAATTTAGCAGCCTTTAAAGGTGCGGAATTAGGAGTGATATCTTCACTAGGTCATCCGTTAGAATTTAAGCTGGCAGAAAAATTAGTATCTCTTATTCCTAGCGCCGATATGGTGCGTTTTGCAAAAAGTGGTTCAGATGTTACTTCAGCATCAATAAGAGTAGCTAGAGCCTTTACTGGAAGAGATAAAGTTTTAGCTTGTGGTTACCACGGTTGGCATGATTGGTATATCGGATCAACATCACGAAATGCAGGTGTTCCAAAAGAGGTACAAAATCTCACTTTACAATTTAACTACAATGATATTGATTCCCTTAAAAATGCGTTTGATAATAATCCGGGTGAAATCGCTGCCGTTATTTTAGAGCCGGTTAATTTTTTCGAGCCTGAAGATAATTTTCTTGAAAAAGTAAAGTCTATTACTCATGAAAATAACGCCTTATTGATATTTGACGAGGTTATTACTGGTTTCAGGATGAATATTGGAGGAGCTCAAACTCATTATAATGTAATTCCTGATTTATCCTGTTTTGGCAAGGCGATGGCAAATGGTTTTCCGATGAATGCACTTGTTGGTCGAGAAGAAGTAATGTCTTTTTTTGAAGAAGCTTTTTTCTCTGGAACTTTTGCGGCAGAGTTGGTATCCATCTCAGCATCATTAGCTACTATTGATGCAATCGAAAAAAGGGGAACTTTAGAGCATATTGATGCGATGGGGTTACGTCTAAAAAACGGATACAATCAGCTTGCCAAGTCTCTTGAATTAGAACACATCACTAAAATGATTGGTTTTGGTTGGTGGCCTGAATATTTGTTTTATGATACACATGGTAAGAGTTCTCTAGAATTACAGTCGCTGTTTCAACAAGAAATTGTTCGAAGAGGAGTACTTTCGCGTGCGGGTATTTTCTTGTGTGGTTCACATCAAGAAGCTGATATTGAAAAAACACTACAAATATTTAAAGAAGCGTTAATGGTTGTTGGTGAAGCTGTTAGAACTGATAACGTACTTAATTGGCTGGATGGTGAAGTATTAAGACCAGTTATCCGTGCGAATGCATCCGACTAGCTAATGGAAAAAAAATGAAAGATAAACATAAATCTGTATTTAGCTCGTTACGAAATCCTGTCTTCTTTATTGCGGAAATAGGAGGCAATCACGAAGGTGATTATGAATATGCAAAAAGGCTAACAGATCTAGCCATTGAATCTGGAGCGGATGCGATTAAATTTCAATTTTATACTGGAGATTCTCTTGTCAGCAAACTAGAGAGTGCCGATCGAAATGCTCATTTTAAGAAATTTGAATTTTCAAACCAAGAAAATCTAGCGCTAGTTGAAATGGTTAATAAAGGTGGGGCTATACCAATGGCATCGGTATGGAGTGAAGAGATGCTGAGTTGGGCGAATCCTCGATTGCCATTTCACAAGGTCGGATCTGGAGATCTTACCTGTTATCCAATGCTTGCTTTACTGGCTAAGACAAATAAGCCTATTATTTTATCAACCGGCCTTTCTTCAATGAAAGAAGTTGCTAATGCTGTTTCTTATATTGAAAAATGCAACTCAACTTACATATCAGAACGGAAGTTAGCTTTACTTCAATGTACTTCTTCTTACCCTACACCTGATGAAGACGCAAACATTGGTGCTATGTTATCTTTGAAGTCGGAGTTCGGATTGCCTGTTGGATACTCAGATCACACCCTAGGCTCTAATGCTATAGAGGTTGCGGTATCAGCTGGCGCTGAAATAATTGAGAAACATTTTACCGATTCCCGAGAAGGAAAAATATTTAGAGATCATCTTATAGCTTTAACAAAAGATGAGGTCCAAGAAACTTTAGATAGAATGCAGCATATGAAGTTATTACTAGGAGAGGGTAAAAAAGTACTAACAAAATCTGAAGAGGAAGCTGAACATCATATTTCATTTCGCAGAAGCATCTACGCTAGCAGGAGTATAAAAATTGGTGAGGTATTAACTGAAAATAATTTAACAGTATTAAGACCCTTTCATGGAATTTGCGCTAGTCGCTTTGATGATATTTTAGGATGTATAGCTACGCGAGATATTGATACTTACGAAGTCTTAAATGAGAATGATCTTGTCAAAAAATAATACTGCAATTGATAGAATGCAAAGTGGTGTAAGGCTTTATGCACCCTTTACTTTAAAACATGCTGTGCGTCGATGGTGGATATTACGTAATATTGGTTTTAAGGGTGTGGATGTATATGTTGATGCTAACATTCAACTGCTTCGACATCCCGAGAGAATTTTTCTTGGCGATAAAGTTATGCTCAAGGAAGGAGTTAAAATTTGCCCTACACATCCTGACGCAACAATCACAATTGGGGATTGGACTACTGTTGGCTACAACGTTTGTATATTTTCTAAATCAAAAATTTCAATTGGCAAAAACTGCTTAATAGCACCATTTTGTTACTTTGTAGATAGTGATCACGGGACTGACTTAGGAGTCTTAATAAGGGAGCAATCAATGATCACTGCCCCTATAACTGTTGGCGATGATGTGTGGCTTGGTGCTGGGGTTACTGTCATAAAGGGCGTCACTATTGGGAACGGTGCCATTGTTGCGGCAGGCTCAGTTGTGACCAAAGATATTCCTACAAATACGGTTTATGCTGGCAGCCCTGCAAAATTTATTAGAAACCGAGAATAATAGTGAAAATAGGTGCAATTATTCTAAGCCGGATGGATTCAACTCGACTTCCTGGAAAAGCCTTGCTTGATGTCGGTGGAAGGCCTCTTCTTTCATATGCCCTATCCTTCTGTCAAAAAATTGATGACCTCGACTCTATTGCTATAGCTACTTCAACTCGAGCAGTTGACGATCCATTATCAGATTTTGCAAAATTTCATGGCATTCCATGTATTAGGGGTTCGTTAGATGATGTGGCAGAAAGATTTTTGTCTGCTATGAAAATCCTTAATTTAGATGTGGCGGTTAGAATTAATGGCGATAGTCCTTTAAATAATAAAACCCTTATTAGTTATGGTATTAAGCTTTTTAGAAGCGGTAACTTCGATTTAGTGTCGAATGTGCCAGCACGCTCCTATCCTTATGGCATGAGTGTGGAGGTGATAGGAAGAAAAGCAATGGAATATGCATGTTCTGTGATGAGCGATGCACAGCACCGAGAGCATGTTACGAAATATTTCTATGACAATCAGGATAAGTTTGATATTTCACTCATAAAATCAGAAGTTGCTGAGTATTCTGAAGTTCAGCTAGCAATTGATACACGCGAAGACTTAGATAGATTTAAATGGATAATTCGCAATATTGAAGGTGATCCCGCTGAATCAGATATAGCATCTTTAGTCAAATTGGCGAAGGCTTATTCACTAAATGCAGAGAAAAAAATATGAGAGCAGCCCAAATTACCGCGAGCGATAATAAAAGTAGTAATAATCCGTTGGTAACGGTTTATGTGACTAATTTCAATTATGCTAATTATATTGAACAGTCCATTGAGAGCGTTTTAGCACAAACCTATAAAAATTTTGAACTTATTATTATTGATGATGGATCAACTGACAATTCAAGAGAAATTATAAATCACTATATTGAGAATACAAATATTCGAGTTATATTTCAGGAAAATAAAGGCTTGATTGCATCCAATAATATCGCTGTGAAAGCAGCCCAAGGAAAATATATCATGCGACTGGATGCTGATGACTATCTGGATGACAATGCTCTGCTAGTTTTAGTTAATGCAATTGAAAAATCTGATGATATGGCACTTATATTTCCAGACTACTATTATGTTAACGCCGATGGCCAAGTGACTGGGCAGGAGCGCAGACATGATTTCCAAGCAAATGTCACGCTTTTAGATCAGCCTGCTCATGGAGCATGCACGCTCATTCGTAGGAATTCTTTATTAGAGGTTGGAGGATATAGCCCAGAGTTTACCTGCCAAGATGGTTGGGACCTTTGGTTAAAGTTAACTGAAAATTATTCTGTTGGAAACGTCAATCTCCCTCTTTTTTATTACAGAAAGCACGACACTAATTTAACCAATGACACTGATCGACTACTAGAAACGCGAGCTGAAATCTACAAAAGCCATGCTAAAAGAACAAAAAGACCCCATTTAAAGGTCATTGCAGTTCTTCCCACTAGAGGACCAGCGATAGAAGCAGATAGCCAGATACTCTCTAAATTAGGAGATAAGACTTTAATAGATTGGACCATAGATGCAGTTTTAGAATCTGCTATGGTTTCTGAATTAATCATAACAACTCCTGATCAGGACGTGAAAAATTATTTGACCAGCCGTTATGGTAATAAATTAACTATTGTCGATAGAGATAAAAATGAAGCGCTAGAGAATATGTCATATACTCCTGCAATTCAGCGAGCGATAGATAGTCGAAAGACTTCCTCTTTTGATGCTGTGCTGGAACTTACGGCTGAATCACCTTTTCGAAAGACTTCCTACATTGATAAAGCTATCAATGTAATGAGGGTTCATGATGTGGACAAAGTATTAGGAGTCCTACCAGATGATTCTATGTTTTACCGTCACAAGGGTTCTGGGCTGGAGAAGATAGGAAATGACTCCAACGCTCTCAAATATGAACGTGAATACCTCTATCGTCAGGGCGGAGGAATTATGTTGTCAAAGAGACATTGTTATTTAGATAGTCATGATCCTAAAATAGAAAAAAAAGGACACATTGTTCTAAGTAAAAAGGCAGGTATTTTAGTGAGAGATTTATTTGAAAGAAAAGTAGCAGAATTAGCTTTAAAGGAGAATTTATGAAAAAAGTAAGTTGTTATCTATGTGGTTCAAGTCAAGGAGATATTTTATTTAAGCAAGAGGGTCATGATCCATATCTGGCAAAAGTGCATAAATCTGCTCCAGATTACGATCTTAATTGGATGGTTTGTAATGAGTGTAGTTTTGTTTATCGATCACCAGCTCTTACTGACCAAGAGCTAGATGTGTTATATAAGAGTTATGATGAGGATGAATTTTCTAACACTACACCCGATGACTATTTCGATAAAATAATGTCTTTTCCAAATGAGGAATCAGAAAATTGGCAAAAAATATCATGGTTAAAAGAAGTAATTAGTGATAATGGAAGAAAAGATATTTTTGAAGCTCTTGACATTGGTTGCGGCGGGGGTACTTTACTTTATACGGCGAGGGAAGAGCTTTCTTTAAAAAGTGTTAGCGGGGTGGAACTAAACGAAGTTTATGCTGATTTGGCACGACGTAGGTTAGATGCAAATATTCTTAATAAAAATTATGTTAGTGGTTTGTTTAAAAAACAATTCGATTTGCTTATTAACACTAAAGTGCTTGAGCATGTAGCTGACCCACTTCCGTTTTTAAAAGAAATGTATGGCGATCTTGCAGATGGAGGGTTGCTTTTTATTGAAGTGCCAGATGTTTCAGATATGTATAGTTTGCCGCCAACTCACGAAAGGTTCTGGATTCCACACATATATTTCTTTAGTGGAAACACCTTAGGAGCCTTGCTTAAAAAAGCGGGATTCCAAATCGTAGCTCATAGAGTAATAAAGACTCATCGTGAAAGAAGTTATCTGCAGTTTGTAGCCGAGAAGACTGAAGCAGTATCAGATGATATTTCAGTCAAGCCATATGATGATATAGAGAGCATGAAGAAATCAATTGCATTAAACTTAAAAAATTACAACAAATAAGTCGTCAGTTATTGAAACTACGAAGGGAGTTGCTTGAATTATGTGTGGAATAGCTGGATATATTGGAAAAAAAACAATTAGTAAAAGTGCAATTGATACAACATTGGGTTTAATGGAAAACCGTGGTCCGGATTTTCAGGACTGGCGCTCTTTTGATGTTAATGATAATAATATTTATTTGCTCCATAGCCGTTTAAGTATCATTGATTTGGATGAGCGATCCAATCAACCCCTTTCATTTAATGGCGCAACTCTTGTGTTTAATGGAGAGATTTACAATTATATTGAAGTAAGGGAGAAGTTAAAAAAACAAGGACATACATTTTCTACTAATTCTGATACTGAAGTTCTGCTCAAAGCTTATTTAGAATATGGTGAAGACTGTGTGCAACACTTTAATGGTATGTGGGCTTTTGCTATCTGGGATGAAAATAATAAAAAACTGTTTTTATCTCGTGATAGGTTTGCCGAAAAACCGCTCTATTACTTTCAAGATAATGATGGATTTTATTTTGCATCTGAAATAAAGGCAATTCAATCACTTCGTCAAAAACAGCTACAGGTCAATTATGATCACCTGAAGCGTTACTTAGTTTATGGCTACAAATTTCTAAACAAAACTTCGCAGACATTTTTTCATGATTTACGTGAAATTGAATTTTCTTCTAATGCTACTTTAGATTGTAATAATAATTTCATCCAAACTAAGTACTGGAAACCAGAAAGAAATATAAAAGAAATGACACTAAATGAAGCCGTCGAGGGCTCTCGACATCATTTATTAGAGAGCGTTAAGTTAC
>Ga0209816_1000582_pt1 | contig 28986 bp, 26 predicted proteins | sample CoawatmetaG01DNA_FD_187509 | JGI IMG/M metagenome (GOLD analysis project Ga0209816, IMG submission 187509) | Marine microbial communities from the West Antarctic Peninsula - Coastal water metaG017-DNA (SPAdes) (version 2) | ecosystem: Environmental > Aquatic > Marine > Coastal ...
GGGCTGGGGCGTGCCGGGCAGCGCGACGACGGGGGCGGGCGCGGCATAGCCCGGCACCGGGCTGGCCGTCTGGGCGAGCGCCGGCGAGACGAACAGAGCGGCGGAGGCGAGAAGCGCGGCAGTCAGGGAGTTCATGGGCAACCTTGATGCAAAGCGGGGACGGGAGCGCTATGGAACCTGAAACGGGGTTAGGGCAAGGTCGATGCGCGGTTGGTTTTACATCCTGATGACGACGCTGTTCATGCTGGTGGCGGCAAGCCCCGGCATGGCCGAAAGCGCGCCCGCGCCCGGCGCGATCCATCTGCCGATGCGCCTGGTCGCCGAGAGCGCGACTCCGGCGGCGGGCAGCACGACCACGCTCGCCATCGTCGCGACGCCGGACAAGGGCTGGCACGGTTACTGGAAGAATGGCGGCGACGCGGGCCTGCCGACCGAAGCGCACTGGACGCTGCCCAAGGGGCTCCGGGCAGGTGAATTGCGCTATCCGGTGCCCGGACAGCTGAAGATCGCCGGGCTGATGAACTATGTCTATGAGCGGCCCTTTACGCTGCTCGTCGACATGGCCGTCCCCGCCGGACTGGCCAAGGGCACGCCGCTGCCGGTCACGGTCAAGCTCGACTATCTGGTGTGCACCGACACCATCTGCGTGCCGGAAAGCCAGACGCTGTCGACCAGGCTGACGGTGGGCGACGGCGCGGTGACGCCCGCGACGCGTGCGGAGTTCGACCGCTGGCGCGCGGCGCTGCCCAAGCCGCTGGGCGGTGACGGGGTGATCGAGACGGTAGGGAAAAGCGTGCGCATCGCCGTGCCGCTGCCCGCCTCGGTCGCGGTCAAGAACGCCTATTTCTACCCCGAGCGCAGCGGCATCATCGACCATGCCGCGCCGCAGGTCATGACACGCAGCGGCGACCAGCTGATTCTCGCCATCCCCGCCGCCGCGGTGCCGACGCCGGGGCCGGTATCGGGCGTGCTGTCGATCGGCGATGGGCAGGGGCTGTCCTTCGCCGCCAAGCCCGGCGCGATCGCGGGTATGCGTGGGGGGGCGGACCATGGCTTCGGCGCGATCGCGCTGGCGTTTCTGGGCGCGGTGGCGGGCGGGCTCCTGCTCAACATCATGCCCTGCGTCTTCCCGATCCTGAGCCTGAAGGCGCTGAGCCTGGCCAAGGGCGGCGGGGACGAGCGCCATGCGCGGGCCGAGGCGCTGGCCTATACGGCGGGCGTCGTGCTGGTGTGCGTGGGGTTGGGCGTCGTGCTGTTGGCCTTGCGCGCAGGGGGGCAGAGTGCGGGCTGGGCGTTCCAGCTTCAGGACCCGCGCGTCATCGGCCTGTTGCTGCTGCTGGTCGCAGGGATCGCCTTCAACCTGGCGGGGCTGTTCGAGCTGCCGACGCCCGCCTTTGCGGGCCGTTCGGGCGCGATGGGATCGTTCGCGACCGGCGCGCTGGCGGCGTTCGTCGCGACGCCGTGTTCGGGGCCTTTCATGGCGGGCGCGCTGGGCGCGGCACTGGTCCTGCCCGCCGCCGCCGCGCTGGCGGTGTTCGCGGGGCTGGGGATCGGGATCGCGCTGCCCTTCATCGCGATCGGCTTTGTGCCCGCGCTGCGGCGGCGGCTGCCCAAGCCCGGCATGTGGATGGTGCGGTTGCGCCATATCCTGTCGGTGCCGATGTTCCTGACCGCGCTCGCACTGGCCTGGATCCTGGGGCAGGAGGCGGGGGTGAGCGGCATGACGCTGGGCCTGGCCGCCGCGCTGCTCGCGTCGCTGGGCTTCTGGTGGACGGGCCTTCGCCAGCATGGCGGCAAGGGGCGGGCGGGCTGGCCCGCCGTCGCGGCGTTGGTGCTGGCGGTCGGGATCGTCGTGACGGTCAAGCCCGCCGCCGCCGTCGCCAAGGCGACCGCCGACACCGCCTTTACCGAGGCGAAGCTGGAGGATTTGCGCAAGCAGAACCGGCCGGTCTTCGCCTATTTCACCGCCGACTGGTGCCTCAGCTGCAAGGTCAACGAGGCCGCCGCGATCGAACGATCCTCGGTGCGCGACGCGTTCCAGCGCAACAAGGTGGCGGTGCTCGTCGGCGACTGGACCGATGGCGATCCGGTTTTGGGACGCTTTATCGAGCGGCATAACCGGGCGGGGGTGCCGCTCTACCTCTATTACGCACCGGGAGCGAAAGAGCCGCAGGTCCTGCCGCAGGTCCTCACCCCGTCGATGCTGGAGAAGCTGGGGGCGTAAGTCCCTCTAAATCCTCCCCTGTAAGGGGAGGTGGCAGGGCGCAGCCCTGACGGAGGGGTGTCGCCCTCTCGATAGCGGGATACCCCTCCGACGCGCTGTGCGCGCCACCTCCCCTTGCAGGGGAGGATTTATCCTATGCCCCCCTTGCGTACCCCCTTCCTGCGGTGCAGCATGGAACCCAGGTACAAGGGGGAGCGTAACGACCGGATGGGGATGATCGCCGCGTTCGACGAAATCATGGGGGGCTCCGGCGCGGTCGCGTCACGCCCCGAACTATCCGCCTTGCATCGCTGGCTCGATACCACGTCCGATACCGAATTGCGCCGCCGCCAACAGGCGGCCGAGGCGACCTTCCGGCAGCTGGGCATTACCTTCGCTGTCTATGGAGAAAGCGACGCGGCGGAGCGGATCATCCCGTTCGACATCGTGCCCCGTGTGTTTCTGCCCGACGAATGGGCACGCCTGTCCGAAGGGCTGGTTCAACGGGTCGAGGCGATCAACGCGTTCCTCGACGACATTTATGGCGAGCGGAAGATCCTGCGTGACGGCATCCTGCCGCCCGACCTGATCTTCGGCAATCCGCAGTTCCGGCCCGAAATCGCGGGGATGCGCCCGCCGCACGGCGTCTGGGCGCATATCTGTGGCATCGACCTGGTGCGCACCGGACCGGACGATTTCTTCGTGCTGGAGGACAATGCCCGCACGCCCTCCGGCGTCAGCTATATGCTGGAGAACCGCGAGGCGATGCTGCGCCTCTGCCCCGAGCTGTTCCGCCAGTTCCGGGTGGCGGCGGTCGACAGCTATCCCGACCGGCTGCTCGCGACGATGAAGTCGGTCGCGCCCCACGGCGTCGCCGAGCCGACCTGCGTCGTCCTGACGCCCGGTCATTACAACTCCGCCTATTACGAACACAGCTTCCTGGCCGATTCGATGGGGATCGAGCTGGTCGAGGCGGCCGATCTGGTGGTCGATGACGATATCGTCTGGATGCGTACCATCGCGGGGCGCGTGAAGGTCGATGTCATCTATCGCCGCGTCGATGACGATTTCCTCGACCCCCTGGTCTTCCGCCCCGATTCGATGCTGGGCGTGCCCGGCCTGATCGCGGCCTATGCGGCGGGCAATGTCGCCATCCTCAACGCACCGGGCAACGGCATCGCCGACGACAAGGCGATCTACAGCTATATGCCGGACATCGTCCGCTATTATTCGGGTGCCGAGCCCAAGCTGAAGAATGTCGAGACCTGGCGTTGCCGCGAGCCCGAGGCGCTGTCCTATGTGCTCGACCATCTGGACGAACTGGTCGTCAAGCTGGTCGACGGGTCGGGCGGATATGGGATGCTGGTCGGCCCGACCGCGACCAAGGCGCAGATCGAGCATTTCCGCGCCGCGCTGATCGCCGAGCCGCATCGCTATATCGCGCAGCCGACGCTGGCGTTGTCGACCGTGCCTACGCTGGTCGAAAGCGGGGTGGCCCCGCGTCACGTCGATTTCCGCCCCTTCGTCCTGACCGGCCGGAACGGGGTGGAGGTGACGCCGGGCGGCCTGACCCGTGTCGCCCTTCGAGAAGGCTCGCTGGTCGTCAATTCGAGCCAGGGCGGGGGGACCAAGGACAGCTTCGTCCTGCTCCATCCCGAACCGGAAAGCTGGATCCAGGTGCAGGGCCAGGATTCGCAGATCCAGTCGCAGGGGGTGCGCTGATGCTCTCGCGGACTGCATCCTCGCTCTACTGGCTGGGGCGTTATTTCGAGCGGGCGGATTTCATCGCCCGACTGGTCGAGGCGACTGTCCGGCTCGACGTGCTGTCACCACGTTCGGCAGGGCTGGCTGCCTGGGGTTCGGCGCTGGCCGTGACCGACACGTCCAGCGCCTTTGCCGAGGGCGGGCGCGAACTGCGGCGGCGTGAGGTCGCGCGGTTCCTGACGGTCGAGACCTGCCATCCGGGCTCGATCGTCCGCTGTGTCGACATGGCGCGGACCAATGCGCGGGCGGTGCGCACCGCGCTGACCCGCGAGGCGTGGAGCGCGATCAACCGCGCCTGGCTGCATTTCGAGGGCAAGCCCGCCGCCGATGATCCGACCGCCGTGCTGAGCCTGGTCGAGGCGGTGAAGAACGAGACGCGCGGCTTCGAAGGCGCGGTCCACCGGATGCTGCGCAACCAGACGACCTGGTTCATCCGGCTGGGCCAAGCGGTCGAGCGCGCGGACAATACCGCGCGGCTGCTCGACGTGAAATATCACATCCTGCTACCCGCGGGCGAGCGGATCGGTGGCGTGGTCGATCGCGATCAGTGGACGACGATCCTCCAGACCGTGTCCGCCGTCACCGCCTATCGCTGGCTCTATTCGGACGGGTTGAAGCCCGCCAATGTGATCGACCTGCTGATCGCGCGCACCGAGCTGCCGCGTAGCTTGGCGGCGTCGGTCGAGGAAACGGTGGACGTGCTGGGGCAACTCGCCCGGCGAACGGGGCAACATGGGGAAGCGGATCGTATGGCCAGGTTGCGTGCAAACCGGATGACGAAGACGCGGTCGGGCGACGTGATCGCGGGCGGGCTTCACCAATATCTGGAAGCCTTTATTCAGGAGAATGCCCTGCTGCACGCCGCGATCGGCCGTCAGTTCAAGTTCGCCTGATGCGCATCGCGATCGAGCACCAGATCGTCCATCGCCCGAACCCCGGGCGGCCGACGATGGTCCAGATGCTGCGCCTGACGCCGGAGAATTTTGATGACCAGACGGTGGCGCACTGGCGGATCGACGTCGATTGCGACGCCCGACTTCGGCGGGGGCAGGACGGGTTCGGCAACGCCGTCACCATGCTCTATGTCGAGGGCGCGCCGGAGACGGTGACGATCACCGCGACCGGCGAGGTGCTGACCAGCGATGCGCATGGCCTGATCCATGGCGCGACCGAAACCCTGCCGCCCGCTTTGTTCCTGCGGTCGACGCCGGTGACGCCGGGCGACGCCGCGATTACGGCCTTTGCGGCCCAGGCGGCGCTAGGGACGGAAGGGCCGCTCGCGGCGCTCCATGCGCTCAATCTGGCGCTGCACCGTCGTTTCACCATTGCGCGCGATGTGCCCGCCAAGGGCCTGGATGCGGCACAGGCGTTCGCCGAGGAGACGGCCAGTCCTTGCGACCTGGCGCATATCTTCTGCGTCGGTGCGCGCTCGCTGGGTATTCCGGCGCGCTACGTCTCGGGTTTCGCGGCCTGGGACGGCGAGACGCGGGGACAGGCGCATTGCTGGGCGGAGGCGCATGTCGAGGGGCTGGGCTGGATCGGCTTCGATCCCTCGACCGGGTTCAGCCCGCAGGACGCGCATGTCCGCGTCGCGGTGGCGCTCGATGCCACTGGCGCGGCGGCGGTGGCGGGGGAACCCTGGGGGCAGGCCAAGGCGAGCGGCGAGGATCAGTAATATCCTCCCCGGCATGGGGAGGTGGCAGGCCGAAGGCCTGACGGAGGGGGGGCTTCCGCAATGGGGCTCCCTTGCGGCGCTCTCCTGACTGGGGATGAGAGGACACAAGCCGGATCGACATTCGGCCATGCCCGTTCTTCCCTCGCCCCTCGCAGAGGGAGAGGGTTGCGCAGACTTGGTCTTTGCGTAGCAAAGGCTTAGTCGGAGCTGGGTGAGGGGTGGGCGCTCGCATGGGCGAGCGTGCGAGCCCGCAGGGCTCGCTCGACCCCTCACCCAAGCTGCGCTAGCCAGCACGCTGGCAAGCTTCGCTAACCCTCCCGCCTGTCCAGGGGAGAGGCAAAGACGATGCGTTATGAATGCCGATCGGTCCTAAGCCAGTGCTTCGACGGGCGGCGGCGCCACCGAGGCGGCCTGTTCGTCGGTCAGCAGCGACCAGCCGCGCGGACCCAGTGCTTCCAGCGGTTGGTAGCGGGTCTTGTACGCCATACGCGGCGAGCCCTTCACCCAATAGCCGAGATAGACGTAAGGTAGCTCGGCCGCGCGGGCGCGCAAGATGTGGTCCATGATGATGAAATTGCCGAGGCCCGGCCGCTTCTCGTCCTGGGTTTCGTAGAAGCTGTAGATCATCGACAGGCCGTCGCCCTGCCGGTCGGTCAGGCAGGCGCCGACCAGCCGTCCGCGCGCGCCGTCCGGGCCGGTCGGCTCGCGATATTCGACCAGCACCGTCTGGACCGGCGACAGCTCGACCATGTCGGCATAGTCGCTGTCGTCCATCGCGGTCATGCCGCCGCCGGGGTGCCGTTCGCCCAAATAGCGGCGAAGCAGGTCGAACTGCTCGGTGGTCGCCCAGGGCTGGCAGGCGGTGACTTCCAGATCGGCGTGACGGCGCAGCAGCTTGCGCTGGGTGGCGTTGGGGCGAAAGCCGCCCGCGACCACGCGCACCGAAATACAGGCGCTGCAGCCTGCGCAGGACGGGCGATAGGCGACGCCCTGGCTGCGCCGAAAACCGATACGGCTGAGCGCCTCGTTCAACTCGCCCGCATGTTCGCCGTTCAGTTCGGTGAACACCTTGCGCTCGTCACGCCCCGGCAGATAGGGGCAGGGCGCGGGGCTGGTGACGAAGAAGCGCGGAAAACGAAAAGGCGCGGTCACCGCCGGGCAGATCCTTCAACTGGGTTTCGAAGCTCTTATGGACGCCTTTCCCGTCCGACGCGATGGGGGAGCATCGTTCGGAAACGGGACGGCGGGCGCAAAAACAAAAGCGGCTCAGGCCAGCTCCACCTGGGTCGTCTCGTAACCACCGGCGCGCAGCGCCTCGATCAGCCGGTGCAGGTGGAGCGCGTCACGCGTCTCGCACTCGATATCGGTGATCAGGCCCTTGGCGGGCAGGGTGGTGAAGACGCGCTGGTGGTAGACCTCGATGATGTTCACCCGCTCGCGGTCGAAGATCCGCGCGACGTTGAACAGCGCGCCGGGCTGATCCTGCAACCGGATGCGTAGCCGCGCCAGGCGCCCAGAACGCGCCAGGTCGCGCAACAGGACGTTGGCGAGCAGGCGCGTGTCGATATTGCCGCCGCACAGCACGATGCCGACCGTCTTGCCCCGGAAGCGCTCGGGGTGCGACATCAATGCGGCCAAGCCCGCCGCGCCCGCGCCCTCGACCACGGTCTTTTCGATCTGCAGGAGCGCGCTCACCGACTCTTCCAGATGGCGTTCGTCGACCAGCACGATCTCACGGACCAGCTGCGCCACCATCTGCGAGGTCAGGCCACCCGGCACCTTGACCGCGATCCCCTCGGCCAGCGTATCGCCCGCGCAAGGCAGGTCGGTGCCGTTCAGCTTGTTGTACATGCTGGGGAACAGTTCGGCCTGGACGCCGACCACCTCGACCGGCTTGTCCGACGCCGCCGCGACGGTCGCCATGCCCGAGATCAGGCCGCCGCCGCCGATCGGCACGATCAGCGTGTCGATGTCGGGCGCGTCCTCCAGCATCTCCAGCGCGACCGTGCCTTGCCCGGCGATGACGCGGGCGTCGTCGAAGGGGTGGACGAAGGTGAAGCCGCGCTCGGCCTCCAGCACGCGGGCATGGGCATAGGCGGCGTCGAAATTGTCGCCTTCCAGCACCACGGTCGCGCCGTGTCCTTCGGTCTGCACGACCTTCACGATCGGCGTGGTGCGCGGCATCACGATGGTGGCGGGCACACCCAGCCGGTTGGCGTGATAGGCCAGCCCTTGCGCATGATTGCCCGCCGAAGCGGCGATCACGCCCTTGGCCTTGGCTTCGTCGGAGAGTTGCAACAGCGTGTTGAGCGCGCCGCGTTCCTTATAGGCGGCGGTGAACTGCAGGTTTTCGAACTTCAGATAGACGGTCGCGCCGGTCAGCTTGGACAGAGTCTGGCTGATCAGGGTCGGCGTGCGGATGATCCGGTCCGAAATCCGCGCATGGGCGGCGCGGACATCGTCGATGGTGACGAGCGGGGACGGACTTTCCGAAGCGGCCTGAACGGCGGTGCGAGTAACCATGGATCAGGCCCTAGCGGATTGATGGCGGGAGGTGAACCGTTTCGGATGGGCCTATCCTTTCTCTTCTCCCCTCCCGCAGGCGGGAGGGGCCGGGGGAGGGCAGGAGGTCTCACCGAGCCTGTCGCCCGTGGCCTTCCCTCCCCCATCCCCTCCCGCCTGCGGGTGGGGTGTGCCCGGGCGCGGCGGATTGCGCCGTCGCAAACGTCCACTGTTGCACTGCCGCATCGCCCGTCGTCCGAAATCGTGCGCCGATGCAACAAGCCCCCGGCACCTGCGTTGCTGGGTCTTTGGGGCCATGCTAGGGCGACGCGATGATCACAGGGTTGCCACGGATGTCGCCGATGATCCTCCCCATCACCGGCCCTATCGTCCAGTCATGAGCGTCGCGCCGACCGGGATCGCCACCACCGCGTCCGAGGAATCTCACACCCATCATCCGCAAGGCATGGCGCGGCTCGCGCTGGGCGCGATCGGCGTCGTCTTCGGGGACATCGGCACCAGCCCGCTTTATGCGTTTCGCGAGACCTTCGCGAACCCGCACCACCCGCTGCCGCTCGACAATGCGCATATCCTGGGCGTCATCAGCCTGATCTTCTGGTCGATGATGATCGTCGTGTCGGTCAAATATGTCGCGATCATCATGCGCGCAGACAATAAGGGCGAGGGCGGCAGCCTGGCGCTGCTCGCGCTCGTCTCGGGCCAGACCAAGACGCGGCGCTGGTCGCGCGGCATCGTCCTGCTCGGCGTGTTCGCCACTGCGCTCTTCTACGGCGACAGCATGATTACGCCCGCCGTCACCGTGCTGAGCGCTGTCGAGGGCCTGGCGGTCGCCGCGCCCGCGTTCGGCGGCTTTGTCCTGCCGATCGCGATCACCATCCTGATCGTGCTGTTCAAGATCCAGCGATCGGGGACCGAGCGGGTCGGCCTGTTCTTCGGTCCCGTGATGCTCGTCTATTTCACGGTGATCGCGGTGCTGGGCATCATCAGCTTCGTCCAGACGCCCGAAATCCTGCTGGCGCTGTCGCCGCATCATGCGGTGCAGTTCTTCTTCATCGACCCGTTGCGCGGCTTTCTGGCACTCGGATCGGTGGTGCTGGCGGTGACGGGGGCCGAGGCACTCTATGCCGATATGGGGCATTTCGGGCGGCGGCCGATCGGCGTGTCCTGGTTGTGCTTTGTCCTGCCGGCGCTGATGCTCAACTATATGGGGCAGGGGGCGTTGCTGTTGCGCGAAGGCGCCGCCGCACTGGAGAGCCCCTTCTACATGCTGGCGCCCGAGGGGCTTCAGCTGCCGCTGGTCATCCTGGCCACTGCTGCGGCGGTCATCGCCAGCCAGGCGGTCATCACCGGTGCCTTCTCGGTCACGCAACAGGCGATCCAGCTGGGCTTCATGCCACGCCTGCGCATCGAGCATACATCGGCCATCACCGCGGGTCAGATCTATATCCCGCTCATCAACTGGCTGTTGATGGTCATGGTGATCCTGCTGGTGCTGTTCTTCCGCTCCTCGTCCAACCTGACATCGGCGTACGGCATCGCGGTGACGGGAGCGATGCTGATCGACACCTGCCTTCTGGGCGTGGCGTTGACCCGGTTGTGGAAATGGCCGCTCTACGCCGCCGTGCCGCTGCTCGGCCTCTTCTTCCTGGTCGATGGCGCCTATTTCCTGGCCAATCTGACCAAGGTGCCGTCGGGCGGCTGGTTCCCGCTGCTGGTCGGCTTCGTCATCTTCACCTTCCTCACCACCTGGTCGACCGGGCGCAAGCTGATGATCCAGCGGCTGCGCGAGGGGACGATGCCGATCCATATCTTCATCGATTCGGCGGCGGGTGCGGCCAGCCGGGTGCCCGGTACCGCGATCTTCATGACCTCCTCGCCCGAGGGGGTGCCGCACGCGCTGCTTCACAATCTGAAGCATAACAAGGTGCTGCACGAGCGGATCGTGCTGCTGACCGTCAAGATCATGAGCCAGCCCTATTGGCCCGAGGGCGACCGGGCCAAGCTCGACGATCTGGGCCATGGTTTTTACCGCCTGGTCCTGCGCTTCGGCTTTATGGAAGAGGCCGATGTGCCCGCCGCGCTCAAGCGGGTCGAGATGGCGGGCGGGACGTTCAAGATGATGGACACCAGCTTCTATCTCTCGCGCCAGACGCTGCTGGCGGCGGAGCGGCCGGGCATGTCGCTGTGGCGGGAAAAGCTGTTCTCCTGGATGCTGCGCAATGCCGAAAGCGCGATGGAGTTCTTCCGCCTGCCGACCAATCGTGTGATCGAGCTGGGCAGTCAGGTGGAAATCTGACCCAGGCTTCCGGTCTCGCGCCGATCCCCGCACCGATCATCGTCACCGCCCTGTTCGGCCGCGCTGACCAGGGCTGGTTCGATGGCCTGCGGCGTGCGCATTTCCCGCCCGAGCGCAATGTGCTCGATGCGCACTGTACGCTGTTCCACCACCTGCCGCCCTCGGTCGAGGCCGAGTTGAAGCACAGGCTGAACGGCCTGACGCGCGGACAACGCGCGCCCGAAGCGCGGGCGAGCGGCCTGATGTCGCTGGGCAAGGGGGTGGCGATCCGCATCGAATCGCCCGGCCTGGTCGCGATCCGCCGGGACCTGGTCGATGCCTTTGCCGGGCTGTTGATGCCGCAGGATGCGGGCGGATGGCGCGCACACGTGACCATCCAGAACAAGGTGACGCCCGCCACCGCCAAGCTCCTCCTGCAGCAGATGGAGCGCGATTTTCAGCCGCGTTCCGTCGAACTGATCGGGCTGGGCGCATGGTGGTATCGCGGCGGCCCCTGGGAAATGCTGTCGCGTCATTTGTTCGCTTGACGCCCCAAAACAGCCTGTCTATAGGCGCGCCTCCACCGGGTGGAACGCCATCGGCATGGCGAAGTAGCTCAGCTGGTTAGAGCAGCGGAATCATAATCCGCGTGTCGGGGGTTCAAGTCCCTCCTTCGCTACCACCCGGTGTTTTTCTCTTTACATTCAAAGCCAAAGCGCCCCGCGATCCCGTCGCGGCCGGGCGATTTTCCACGCTTTCGGGGATCGATCCGAAACGGAGCCATCGCTTGCCGAGACTCCGTGCCGTCCGAATGCGGAAGGCGAGACTCAGATGTCCTCGCCCTCCCGCTCGGGATTTTTGTCCTGATTGGAATGCTTTGGCCAACAAACGCGGCAAGTATTGCGTATGGCCGGGGTGTCGCGCCTGACAATTTCTAAAATCGCTACTCCAGGGAAATAATCCTGCTTTCAATGGCATGGCGTATTGATCGTCGCGCATGTATTATCCGCCCATAATCGCATGGGGGAGATGTCGGACCGGGGGGAGCGCTTTGGCGGCGCTTAACCTGTCCTTCGCCTCTGCCGTATAGGTCATTATCGGGTTTCACTAAGGGTTTACGGATCTTACGCTTTGGACGCTGCCGTCTACGCCCTGATCGCCAATAGCTGCATCGCGGCGCTGTTCGTGGTCACGTACGGCATGGTCGCGCTGTCCTATGCGCGGCAGCGGGCGGCGGTGTGGTTCATGGTCAGCTATCTTCTTGGCCTTCTGACCCCGGTCTGCGAACTGCTGGTCCGTTTTACCGACCATGTGATGGTCTTCCACATCCTGGGCTATGCGACCTTCCTGGGTGCCCTGCTGCTGATGTCGATCGGGATGCAGGCCTTTGCCGGATATCGCCCGGAATGGCGGCTCGCGCTGATGACCTGGGTGGCGGGCATGGTGCTCAGGCTTGCGATCCTGGGGGGCACGCGCGGGACGATGCCCTATGAACTGCTGTTCCAGTTGCCCTTTGCCGTCGCCTCGGCGCTGGTCGTGTTCTCGGTCCGGCGGATCGGGCAGCATGGACCGATCCGAGCGATGCTGGCGGGGATATTCGGCATCATCTGCCTGCACTTCCTGCTCAAGCCGTATCTTGCCATATCGCTGGGATCCGGCGTGACGGTCAAGGCCTATGCCGGAAGTTTCTATGCGGTCGCGTCGCAGGTTTCGACCGGCGTACTGTTGGTCGCGGCGGGACTGTGCCTGATGCTGCTGGTGATCCAGAAGGCGCTGGAGGAGACGATCCTGGATGCGGAGACCGATCCGCTCACGGGCCTGACCAACCGCCGGGGACTGGCCCGGATCGGCCCCCGCCTGCTGGAGGCGACGCAGACGCAGGGGCATGGGCTATATGCGCTCGTGCTGGACCTGGACCATTTCAAGCGGATCAACGACGAACATGGCCATGCGACGGGCGACATGGTGCTGGTCGCCTTTGCACATGTCCTGCGATCGCTGACGACGCAGGACATGGTCGCGGTGCGCATGGGGGGCGAGGAGTTCGCGCTGCTGATCCCCGACGACGTCAGTGGGGCCGAGGCGATGGTGAACCGGGCGACCCGCCTGGCCGGCGCGATCCGGATCGCCTTGAGGCCTTTTGCCGATCGTGGCCTGCCGCCCTTGACGGCCAGCGGCGGGATCGCGCGCTTTCAACCGGGCGAGACGCTGGACGGCCTGATCGCCCGCGCCGACCAACTGGCCTATCGCGCCAAGCGTGCCGGACGCGACCGGATCATGCAGGATGGTGGGGATCGCGCATCAGACGGGGCGATCGACTATTGGCGCGAACGCGCGCAGTTCGCCACCGGCTGACCGGGACCGCCTATCCGTTGAAAATCCCGTGCGGGTCGTTCGCGACCAGCATGGCATCGGCCCGTGCCAGGGCGATCAGGGTCAGGCCGTGCGCCTGGGCATGTTCGATCGCCAGGCTGGTGGGCGCGGAAATCCCGACCAGCAGGCCGACGCCTGCGACCAGTGCCTTGTCGACCATCTCATAGCTGATTCGCGAAGTGACCAGGATGAAGTCGGGCCGCATATCGGTGTGCGCCAGCGTACCGACCAACTTGTCGAGCGCATTGTGTCGCCCGACATCCTCCGCCGCCGCCAGCACCGTGCCCTGCGCGTCGCAGGCCATGGCGGCATGGACCGCGCCGGTCCGTGCATTCCAGGGCTGGTGATCGCGCAAGCCCGACAGCGCCGCGAATAGCGTGGCGGGTGCGGCGCGTGGGGCAGGGGGGCGCTTCGTGACGGGCCGGGCGATCTGTTCCAGCCCGGAGAGGCCGCAGAGCCCGCAACTCGTATCGCTGGTCCGGTGGCGCACCCGGTCCTGCATCCGGCCCCGTAGATGCGCGGCCAGCGTCACGCGGACGATCCATCCCGCCTCCGCCGCGAAGGGGTCGATCGACAGGATGTCCGCCGCCGAGTCGACCAGCCGCTCGGTCAGCAGGAAGCCGGTGGCGAAATCCTCCAGCCGCTCGGGCGTCATCATCATGACGGCATAGCCGAAGCCGTCGACCTCGATCGCGACCGGGCATTCGACCGCGACCGCCCGCTCGATCGGCGAGGTGCTTCCCTCCGGCGACAGGCGGATCAGTGGCAGCGGGCGGAACGGCTCGGACCCGACGCTCACAGCGCGGCGAGGTCTGCGGGCGTGTTAACATTGGCGAGCGGTTCGGGCGAGGCGATGGGGATCGCCCCGATCGCACGGACCCAGCCGCGCACCGAGCGATCCTGTCCCAGCGACAGATGCGCCATCAGATGCGCCCCCAGCGCGGCAGGCCAGAGCCCCAGCACCGGCGCATCCTGGCAATAGCTGGGCTCGCGCCGCAGGATCGCGTCGATCAGGCCATCGGGCAGGCGCGGCATGTCGCAGCCGATGGTCAGCACGCAGCGAAAGCCGTTGCCCGCCGCATAGTCCAATGCGCCCGCAATGCCGCCCAGCGGCCCCAGGCCCGGGGCAGGCATGTCGGGCACCCCGTCCGCACCACCCACCTGCACCACGCGTGCGCAATAAGGCGCGATGGTGGCGCGGGCATGGGCGACCAGCGTGCGATCGCCGAGCATCGCAATGGCCTTGTTCGACCCGAAGCGGGATGATCGCCCCCCGGTCAGTACGGCACCCAATATCGTCATGCGGGAACGCGCACCTTCACCGGCACCGACTTGCCTGCGGGCACATGGCTCTCCAGCGCATGATGCTCCAGCGGGATCAGATAGTTGAGCTCGGGATAATAGCCGCCGATACACCCCTCGGGGATGTTGTATTCGACCACCCGCAGCCCCTCGACGACGCGGTGTTCGCCGTCATCGGCATCGCCCTCCAGCGCGATGGTCTGGCCATCGGTCAGGCCCAGCCGGGCGATGTCGGCCTTGTTCATCATCGCGACCATCCGCGTGCCGCTGATCCCCCGGAAGCGATCGTCATAGCCATAGATGGTCGTATTGAACTGGTCGTTGGAGCGCAGCGTGATCAGCCGCATCCGCCCCTCGGCGGGGGTGATGCCCGAGGCGTCCATGGCGCGCGGCACGTTGAACTCGGCCTTGCCGCTTTCGGTTTCCCATTGGCGGTGCGAGGCGGGATTGCCCTTCCAGAAGCCGCCCGGCTCGAACAGGCGCTCGTTGAAATTGGCGAACTTGTCCGGATAGACATTCTCGATCGCGGTGCGGACCAGGCCATAATCGCCGACCCATTCGTCCCAGGGGACATTGGGGTTGGGTTCCAGCACCGCCTTGGCGATCCCGGCGACGATGGCCGGTTCGGACAGCAGGGTATCGGCGGCAGGCGTGGCCTTGCCGACCGAGCCGTAGATATGGCTGAACGAATCCTCCATCGACACCGCCTGGCGACCGCCTTTCTGCATGTCGGTTTCGAGACGGCCCAGGCAGGGGAGGATGTAGCTTTCCTCGCCCGGCACCAGATGGCTCTTGTTGAGCTTGGTGGCGATATGGACGGTGATGGGGAGCTTCGCCCAGGCGGCCTTCATCTTGGCGTGCTCGGGCGTGGCGCGCAGGAAATTGCCGCCGAGCTGGACGAAGCCCTGCGCGGTCCCGGCGATGATCTGACGACAGGCCTCGACCGTGTCCCAGCCCTTTTCGGTCGGCGGCTCAAACTCGAACAATTCCTTCAGCCGCTCGACGGGGGCGAGTTCGGTCTTTTCGGTGATGCCGACGGTGCGCTGGCCCTGCACGTTGCTGTGCCCGCGCACCGGGCCGGGCCCGGCGCCCTCGCGACCGATATTGCCGCGCAGAAGGAGCAGGTTGACGATCATGTGCAGCGCGTCGATGCCATAGCGGTGCTGGGTGATACCCATGCCATAGACTGCGATGACGCGCTCGGACGTCATATAGACGCGTGCGGCCTGTTCGATCGCGTCGCGGGTCAGGCCTGAGTCGCGGACGATGTCGCTCCACGCGGCCTGGCGGCAGTAATTCGCGAAATCCTCGAACCGCGTCGTGTGCTGCTCGATGAAGTGATGATCGAGGATGCGCTTGGTGCCCTTGGCGACCGCGCGGTCATCCTCCTCGATCACCAGCTTGCAGATGCCGGTCAGCGCGGCGATGTCGCCGCCCGCCTTCACCTGATGGTACTGCGTCGAGATGTCGGTTGAGCTGCCGGTCAGCATCTGCACCGGATTCTGCGGCGAGGCGAAACGCTCCCAGCCGCGCTCGCGCAGCGGGTTGAAGGTCACGATCTCGACCCCGCGCTTGGCGCAGGCCTGGAGATTGTGGAGCATTCGGGGGGCGTTGGTCGCGACATTCTGCCCGAAGGAGAAGATCGCGTCGCACTTGTCGTAATCCTCCATCTGGATCGTCGCGACGGGCGAACCGATGGCGGACTTTAGCCCGACCGAGGTCGTCTCGTGACACATGTTCGAGCTGTCGGGCAGGTTCTGCTGCCCCCACATCCGTGCGAACAGCGAATACATGAACGAGGTTTCGAGGGAGGCGCGGCCCGAGGCGTAGAGGACGACCTTGGTCGGGTCGCAGGTCTTCAGCTTGGCGCCGATCGCCGCGAACGCCTCGTCCCAGCTGACCGCGACATATTTGTCGGACGCGCGGTCGTATCGCATCGGATGGGTCAGGCGGCCCGCCTGTTCCAGATCATGGTCGGGCCAGGCCTCCAGCTCCGTGACCGTGTGCTTCGCAAAGAACTCCGGCGTGACGCGAAGCGAGCTGAGTTCCCAAGCGGTGGCCTTCGCGCCGTTCTCGCAGAACTCGGCGATATGCGGCTTGGCGGGTTTGCCCCAGGCGCAGCTGACACACATCACCCCGCCGGGCTTGTTCTGACGACGTAGCGTGTCGAGCGTTTCCGGGCCCAGCCCCTCCTTGGGGAGAATCTTGGCCATGCCCTTCATCGAACCCCAGCCGCCGGCGGGGGCGGTATATTCGGTGATCCTCACATCGTCGTCGTCACGCATCGGGCATATCTCCACTCGCAACACCCAACGAAGCTAACGCCGATTGGCCGCATGAGAAGCAGTTCATTTTTGTCGCGGTTGACACTATCTAGGGCGCAAACATGCTTCACAGGATTCCGACATGACCACCCATAGCACCCGTATGCTCATCCTCGGCTCCGGCCCGGCCGGGCTGTCCGCCGCCATCTATGGCGCACGGGCGGGGATGCAGCCGATTGTGGTGCAGGGCATCCAGCCGGGCGGGCAGCTGACCACCACCACCGATGTCGAGAATTATCCCGGCTTCGCCGACGTCATCCAGGGCCCCTGGCTGATGGAGCAGATGCAGAAGCAGGCCGAGCATGTCGGTGCACGGATGATGTGGGACACGATCACGCAGGTCGACCTGACCAACCGCCCGTTCCGCCTGATCGGCGACGGCGGCGACGTGTATGAGGGCGAGGTGCTGGTCATCGCGACGGGCGCGCAGGCTAAGTGGTTGGGCCTGGACAGCGAAGAGGCGATGAAGGGCAAGGGCGTATCTGCCTGCGCGACCTGCGACGGTTTCTTCTATCGCGGCAAGAAGGTTGCGGTGATCGGTGGCGGCAACACTGCGGTCGAAGAGGCGCTGTACCTGACCAACCATAGCGACGACGTGACGCTGATCCATCGCCGCGATTCGCTGCGCGCCGAGCGTATTCTGCAGGAGCGGCTGTTCGCGCACCCGAACGTGAAGATACTCTGGAACAAGGAAGTCCGCGAATTCGTCGATGGCGGCGGCAATGCGGGCCTCGTCGCGCTCGACCTGCTCGACACGGTGACGGGCGAGCATAGCCGCCTGGATGTCGAGGGCGGCTTCGTCGCGATCGGCCACCACCCGGCGACTGAGCTGTTCCGCGGGCATCTGGACCTCGACTCGGACGGCTATATTGCGGTCGAGACCGGATCGACCCGCACCAGCGTGCCGGGCGTCTTCGCGTGCGGTGACGTGGCGGACAAGGTCTATCGCCAGGCGGTGACGGCTGCGGGCACCGGCTGCATGGCTGCGCTGGATGCCGAGCGCTTCCTGGCGGCGGCCGAGTTCGAGGACATGGCCAAGGCGGCGGAGTAAATCCTCCCCGCAAGCGGGGAGGGGGACCAGCGAAGCTGGTGGAGGGGGGCTTCCACAAAGGATATCCCTCGCGCCGATCCCCCTCCACCACCGCTTCGCGGCGGTCCCCCTCCCCGTACCGGGGAGGATTTAACTCAACCGGTCGATCGCCTCGGGCGTCAGCGACCCCGGCACGATCATGATCGGCACCGGCAGCGCGCCCGCGTCGGTGCCGGAGAAGTGGCTGACCAGCTTGCCCGGCGCGCCGCTGGCCGCCGCGCCCAGCACCAGGGCCGCGATGTCGGGATTGGCCGCGATGATCTCGCGGATCACCTTGGGGCCATCGCCCTCGCGGACCGTGATCGACGGGCGGAGCCCCGATTCGTCCAGGATCGCGCCCGCCGCGCTTGCCAGCAGCGCCTCGGCCTGTTGCCGTGCCTCGTCCTCGATCGTGGCCTGCACCGCGCCGAAGGCGATGAACTCCTGCGGCGGCAGCAGCGTCAGGATTTCGACCCCGCCGCCGGTCTTCACCGCACGCCGCGCAGCAAAGCGCAAAGCGATCCTCGATTCCGGGCTGTCGTCGATCACGACCAGATAGATACGCATGGCGGCCCCCCAATTTCTGTCCAACGGATGCCGTTACATAGTATTTCGTGCAAGCCCATGACTTGACCGGGCGCAATTCGGGCGCAAGAGACGGGCCGCTACGGAATTGGTTTGCCCCGAGAGGACCTCCATGTCGATCGAGATCAAGATGCCCGCGCTGTCGCCGACCATGGAGGAAGGCACGCTGGCCAAATGGCTGGTGAAGGAAGGCGATACGGTGAAGTCCGGCGACATCATGGCCGAGATCGAAACCGACAAGGCGACGATGGAATTCGAGGCCGTGGACGAAGGCGTGATCGCCAAGATTCTGGTTTCCGAAGGCTCCGATAACGTCAAGGTCGGCACCGTCATCGCGATCCTGGCCGAAGAGGGCGAGGACGCCTCGTCGGTCCAGGCCCCCACCAAGTCGGAAACCCCGGCGCTGGCCAAGCCGATGCCGACCGACCCCACCGACCCCAACAAGACCGGCAGCGAAGCCAAGCCCGCCGAGCGTACGGTCGAGCAGGCCGAGGATCATGGCAAGCCCGCGGTTTCGGGCGGTTCGAGCGCCGGCAACGGCCGCGCGATCGCCAGCCCGCTGGCGCGCCGCATCGCCTCGCAAAAGGGCCTCGACCTGACCGCGCTGACCGGCTCGGGCCCGAACGGCCGCATCGTGAAGGCGGACGTCGAGAATGCGCAGCCGGGTCAGGCCAAGGCGGCCGCTCCTGCTGCCGCCGCTTCGTCGTCGGAGGCCGTCTCGGCCCCGGCCGCGGCGCCCAAGCCCGCCCAGGTGCCGGACATCCCGCACGAGGCGTCGAAGCTGTCCAACATGCGCAAGACCATCGCGCGTCGCCTGACCGAATCGAAGCAGCAGGTGCCGCACATCTATCTGACGGTCGACATCCGCCTGGATGCGCTGCTCAAGCTGCGTGGCGAGCTGAACGCCGGTCTCGAATCGCGCGGTGTGAAGCTGTCGGTCAACGACATGCTCATCAAGGCGCTGGGCGTGTCGCTGATGGCGGTCCCGAAGTGCAACGTCATGTTCACCCCGGACCAGCTCATCAGCTTCAAGCGTGCCGACATCTCGGTCGCCGTGTCGACCCCGGCGGGCCTGATCACCCCGATCGTGTCGGAGGCCGATACGCGCTCGCTGTCGTCCATCTCGACCACGATGAAGGACCTGGCCAGCCGCGCCCGCGACAACAAGCTGCAGCCGCATGAATTCCAGGGCGGCACGGCCTCGATCTCGAACATGGGCATGTTCGGCATCAAGCAGTTCGAGGCGGTCATCAACCCGCCCCAGGGCATGATCCTGGCGATCGGCGCAGGCGAGAAGCGTCCGTACATCGTCGACGACCAGCTGGGTGTGGCGACCGTCATGTCGGCGACCGGCAGCTTCGACCACCGCGCCATCGACGGAGCCGACGGCGCCGAGCTGATGAAGGTGTTCAAGGAGCTGGTCGAGCGTCCGCTGGCGATGCTGGCCTGATAGACCGGGGGCGGTGACGGAGACTGGGGCCATGCGGGTTCGGACCGAGCTGTTCTATGTCGGCCTGGGGCTGATGGCGGCGCTCGTCATGACCTGGGCCGCCGCCTGGGCCTATCCGATCGCACGCACCGAAATCTGGTGGTGCGGGGTGGGAGCGGCGATCGCGACGGTGGCGATGGGCATCGGCCCGCTCCACCGCGCGCGGATCGCCGACCGCATGGCACGGAGGCATTCCGAACAATGAGCACGCTGCCCGATCTGAACCCGACCATCCGCGTCACCGCCATGCCATCGGACGCCAATCCCTATGGCGACATCTTTGGCGGCTGGCTGATGGGTCAGATGGACTTGGCGGCGGGTTCGGTGGCGTCGCGCCATTCGGGTGGCCGCGCGGTGACGATCGCGGCGGAGGGCATGAAGTTCCACGCCCCCGTGCTCGTCGGCGACGAGGTGTCGGTCTATGCGACGCTCGTCCGCGTCGGCAACACGTCGATGACGATCGAGGTCGAGGCCTGGCGTCGCGCTCGCCACATGGAGGACGCGACCAAGGTGACCCAGGCGCGCTTCGTGTTCGTCGCGACCGACAAGGACCGAAAGCCGCGTCCCGTTCCGCCGATGGCGGGGTGATCCGAATGAATGACGCGGAGGCTGTGGATGTCCCCAGCGTCTTCGCGGCGTGTGGAAGAGCGTGGGTCTGCAGTTCGATCACGACGCTACCTGTGACGTTTGGAATGGTTGCGATTACCGATCCGGTGCCATGGGAGTGGCCAAGTCTCTGGGACGTTTGCGGGTTTGTGATGCTCGCGGTCGTGGCGTCCTGTGCGGCGGCGATCGTCAGCGGCCCGTTCATGTTGATCGTAGGGTTTCCGCTGGCCTTCGTGGCCTCGCGGTATCTGGGACGGTCCCTGATCGGGAATAGTATTTTTGGTGGCGCGGTGGGGGCGTTAGCCGGGGCAGTCGTCCCGCTGAGTTTCTTCATGCCACCCGGTTTCATTACGGCGACGTATGCAGTGCCCTACGGCGCCTTCACTGGGTTTTTCGTGACAAGGATGCGTTATGGCTGACACTTACGACCTTATCGTCCTCGGCTCCGGCCCCGGCGGCTATGTCGCGGCGATCCGCGCGAGCCAGCTCGGCCTGAAGGTCGCGATCGTCGAGCGCGAGCGGCTGGGCGGCATCTGCCTCAACTGGGGCTGTATCCCGACCAAGGCGCTGCTGCGCTCGGCCGAGGTCTATCATTACATGACCCATGCCGCGCAGTACGGCCTGTCGGTCGAGAAGCCCTCGTTCAGCCTGGAGAAGGTGGTCGATCGCAGCCGCAAGGTCGCGGGCCAGCTCAATGCCGGCGTCAAGGGCCTGATGAAGAAGAACAAGGTCGCCGTCCATGAGGGCGTCGGCACGATCACCGGAAAGGGCAAGCTGTCGGTCGTCCAGGGCGACAAGACCACCGAGCTGACCGCCAAGCACATCATCGTCGCGACCGGCGCGCGTGCGCGCGACCTGCCCTTCGCCAAGGCGGATGGCGAGCGCATCTGGACCTATCGTCACGCGATGGTGCCGCCCGCCATGCCGACCAAGCTGCTGGTCATCGGTTCGGGCGCGATCGGCGTCGAGTTCGCCAGCTTCTACAACGACATGGGCGCGGAAGTGACCATCGTCGAGATGCTCGACCGGATCATGCCGGTCGAGGACGCCGAAGTCAGCGAGTTCATGACCAAGCAGCTGACCAAGTTCGGCATGACCATCAAGACCAAGACCGGCCTTGAGAAGCTGGAAGCGACCGCATCGGGCGTCAAGGCGACGATCAAGGGGCCGGACGGCAAGGTCGAGACCGCCGAGTTCAGCCACGCGATCGTCGCCATCGGCATCGTCCCCAACACCGAGAATATCGGTCTGGAAAAGCTGGGCATCACCACCGATCGCGGTCACATCAAGACCGATGGTTATGGCCGCACCAATGTCGACGGCATCTGGGCGATCGGCGACGTGACCGGCGCGCCCTGGCTGGCGCACAAGGCGAGCCATGAGGGCGTGATCGCAGCAGAGGCCATTGCGCAGGCACTGGGCAACAAGGATGTCCATCCGCACGCGATGGACAAGGGCAACATCCCGGGCTGCACCTATTCGCGTCCGCAGGTCGCGTCGGTCGGCCTGACCGAGGTGAAGGCCAAGGAAGCGGGCTATCAGGTGAAGGTCGGCAAGTTCCCCTTCATCGGCAACGGCAAGGCGATCGCGCTGGGCGAGGCCGAAGGCTTTGTGAAGACGGTGTTCGACGCCAAGACCGGCGAACTGCTGGGCGCCCACATGGTCGGCGCGGAGGTGACCGAGATGATCCAGGGCTATGTCGTCGCCCGCCAGCTGGAGACGACGGAGGCCGAGCTGATGGAAACGGTGTTCGCGCACCCGACCATCTCGGAATCGATGCACGAATCGGTGTTGGCCGCTTACGGGCGCGCGCTGCACATCTGATCTTTGCGGTATCGGTTATGGGAGAGGGGCTCGCTGCGGCGGGCCCCTTTTTCGTTGGAGATTCCCTTGGCCTTCGACTTCGCTCAGGCTGAACGGGGGGTGGGGGTCGGCGTCATTCCCCCGCTCCGTTCAGCCTGAGCGAAGTCGAAGGCCACGCCCGACCCTCACCCCAATTGGGCCAGGACCGCCCCGCTATCGCGCAACTCGCCGAAATCCGCCGCCAGCAATCCCATGGTGACATCGAAGATCGTCTGCGCCTCCAATCCGGCGGCGGGTAGGTCGAAGCCCAGCACGGCGTCCGGCACAACCGTCACCCGGAACCCCAGATCGCACGCGGCGCGCGCGGTCGAGTTGACGCAGAACCCCGCCACCGCACCGACAAGGTACAGATGCGACAGCCCCTGCGCCCGAAGATGATCCGCCAGCACGGTCGTGGCGAAGGCGGAGGAACTGCGCTTCACGAAGACCGCCTCGCCGGGCCGCTCGACCGCGCAGGGTATCGGCGGATAACCCGAGGCTTTCGGGTGCAGCGGCGAGCTGGGGTCGGGGTCGGCATGGCGGACATGGATCACCGGCCGTCCGGCGTCGCGAAAGGCGGTGGCCAGACCCGAAATCTTCGTCGGGGCATCGCCGTTGACATGGGGGCGCCGGGCCTCGATCCGGTCCTGCATCACTTGCTGCATGTCGATGATCACCAAGGCGCTGGTCATGGTTGTTCCCTCGTTTCGTCTCCGCCCATTCTGCCGGGCCTGATGCCCATGGCTTTAGCGCAGATTGATATTCAGCTGAGCCTATTCTTCCCTCGCCCCTCGCAGAGGGGAGAGGGTTGCGCAGACTTGGTCTTTGCGAGAGCAAAGGCCTAGTCGGAGCTGGGTGAGGGGTGAGCGCGCACAGCGCGCGCGAGCCGAAGGCTCGCTCGACCCCTCACCCAAGCTGCGCTAGCCAGCAGGCTGGCAAGCTCCGCTAACCCTCTCCCCTGTCCAGGGGAGAGAGGTGGGAGGCATCATGAATATCAATCCGCCCCCAGTGCCGGATGGTCCACCTCCGTCGGCATATCCGCGCCACCTCGCCGCATTCCGCTTGCGAAACGGATCGCTTTGGCCGCATCGGTCATATTCGCCACAGCCTGATCCGCGAGCCATGACCCGAGCCCATTCCCACCGCCTGCGCATCGTCATCGCCGCCCTGGTCCTGTTCGGACTGAGCTTGGCCGTCTTCGCGCCCGGCTATGTCGAATATGACAGCGTCGGCCAGTATGAGCAGGCGCTGACCGGTCAATATGACGACTGGCACCCGCCGATCATGGCGCGGCTCTGGTCGCTGTTCGTCCATCATGGCGCCGGGCCGATGCTGGCGTTGCAGCTGGCGGCCTGGTGGCTGGGGCTGGGGGCGCTGGCGGCGGGGATCGTCGACCGGCGGCCGCGCGGGGCGTTGCTGGTCCTGGCGGTCGGGCTGGTGCCGCCCTGGCTGGGCTGGCAGGTCGCGATCCTGAAGGATGCGCAGATGACCGGCGCGGCGCTGGCGGCGGTCGGGATCATCGGCTGGTGGCGGTTGCGGGACCGGCGGGTGCCGCCCGGCGGCTGGGTCGCGGCGGGTGTGCTGCTGGCCTATGCGGCGCTGGTCCGGGCCAATGCCATCTTCGCCATCGCGCCGCTGGTCGCCCTGCTCGTCGCGGAGCGCTGGCGCGGCCGGATCGCGATCACCATCGCGCTGACGCTGGCGACGCTGGCGCTGGCTCCGCTGGTCAATCATCGCCTGTTGGGCGCGGCGTCCAGCGGCGTGGCGCGGACCCAGGCGCTTTACGATCTGGCGGGGATCGCGGTTCGGGTGCCCTATGACGACCGGTTGGGCCTCTCGCCGACCGAGGTGGCGGAGATCCGCGCAAAGGAATGCGTGAAACCCTTCTTCTGGGATCCGCTGGGCGACGAAACCCGCTGCGGCACGCTGCTGAAACGGTTCGAGACGGTGCCGCCAGGCCAACTCTATGCCCGACTGGCGCCTGCCATCCTGCACCATCCGATCGCCTATGCCGAACAGCGGCTGGCGCATGTCAATTCGACCTGGCGGCTCTGGGTGCCGTCGCATTGGCCCAACGCCAACCCGCCCGAGGCGAGCGAGCCCAATGACGATCATCTGGGAACGCCCGGGCAGGTGGCGCTCGCGTGGCAGCGCATGGCGACGCCCTGGGTGGACTGGCCGGTCATGTGGCCCGTCGTCTGGCTGGTGCTTGGCGCGGGCGGCCTGGCGGTGACGCGCGGCAACGGGCTGGCGGGGGCGCTTTTCGGCTCCGCGATCGGGCTGGAGGCAAGCTTCCTGGTGATCAGCGTGGCGTCGGACTTCCGCTATCACCTCTGGGCGATTATCGCCTGTGCGCTGGGGCTGATCCTCGCCAAGCCCTGGCGGGGCGACCGGCGGATCGTGTGGGCAACGGGGGCGGTGCTGCTGATGGTGCTGATCGTCGGTACGGTCGCGCGCCTGACCCTGCCCGTGTCGCCGCAGAGTTACCAGGGGATGCTCGGCTGAACCCGAAACGGCAAAGCCAGCGTTGACCGCTCCGAAAGGAGCCGCGCATGGCCGAGGACCACGATCAGATCTACGCCGATTTCAAGGAGGCGGTGAACATGACCCCCGCCGCGCTGGAGACGTTTCTGGACACCGACGAGTCGAAGGAGGTCGGCCAGAAGAAGGACGGCGCGGGCGAGAGCGTCGGCCACGCATCGGGACGCCGGATCGTCGCGATCAAGCGCAAGAAGAAGGCGGAACTGACCGACGACGACTATGCGCATATGAAGAAGGTGGTGGGGTATGTGCATCGCCACCTGAAGCAGGGCGGGCCGGATGACGATGTCGCGCATTCGCCGTGGCGCTACTCGCTGATGAACTGGGGGCATGATCCGGTGAAGGATTGAGGGGGCGCCCCTCGGTTCAGCCCTCGTCCCGACCTCCGTTCAGCCTGAGCGAAGTCGAAGGCAAAGGGCGCCCCTCATCCCCAATCCGCCACCCCGGCGAAGGCCGGGGTCCAGTAGCGGTGCCGTCCGTGGCGCGCTCGACAGCGCAACCCAACTGGACCCCGGCCTTCGCCGGGCTACCGATGGGATGTGGTGGTAGTCCGTGGCCTTCGACTTCGCTCAGGCTGAACGGCGGTGGGGAGACAAGAAAAGGGCCCGGCCTTGCGACCGAGCCCCTTCTTCAAACCTTCACCCCAAAAATCAGGCCGCGACGTCGTACGGCTTGATCTCGCCCGCCAGATACAGGTTGCGGGCCTTGGCGCGGCTCAGCTTGCCCGAGCTGGTGCGGGGCAAGGTGCGCGGCGGGATCAGTTCGATCACGCAGTTCATGCCCGTCACCGCGCGCACCCGCTCGCGGATCTCGTCGCGCAGGCGCAGGCGCTCCTCGTCATCCGAGCTGCGGCACTGGACCAGTACGGCGGGGGTCTCCTCGCCGCCCGGCGTCGTGATCGCGAAGGCGGCGATGTCGCCCGCCTTGAAGCCGGGCAACTGCTCGACCGCCCATTCGATGTCCTGGGGCCAGTGGTTGCGGCCGTTGACGATGATCATGTCCTTGGCGCGGCCGACGATGTAGATATAGCCCTTCGACATATAGCCCATGTCGCCGGTGTCGAGCCAGCCATCGACCAGGCAGGCATCGGTCGCCGCCTGATCGCGGAAATAGCCGACCATGATCGAGGGGCCCTTGCACCACACCTTGCCGATCGCACCGTCGGGCAGGGGCGTGCCATCCTCCTCGCGGATTTCGATCGTCATGTCGCGCGCGGGCTTGCCGCAATTGACGATCGCCCGGAAACGCTGCGGCCGGTCGGCACCCCGCGCGCCGCCCGAGAGCTGGGTTTCCTCGACCAGTTCGACGCGGATGCCTTCGCCCGGCGGCATGATCGACACGGCCAGCGTCGCCTCGGCCAGGCCATAGGAGGGCAGGAAGGCGGTCGCCTGGAACCCCGCATCGGCGAAGGCATCGACGAAGGACTGCATCACGTCGGGACGGATCATGTCCGCGCCATTGCCCGCCAGTCGCCAGCGCGACAGGTCGAACCGGTCCGACGCCTTGGTCTGCGACGAAATGCGGCGCGCGCAAATGTCATAGCCGAAGGTCGGCGAATAGCTGACCGAGGTGCCCGGATTGCGGCTGATCATGTCGAGCCAGGCGAGCGGACGGCGCGCGAAATCCTCGGTCTTCAGATAATCGGTCGAAACCTGATTGGCGATCGGCGACAGGAAGCAGCCGACCAGGCCCATGTCGTGATACCAGGGCAGCCAGGAGACGCAGCGGTCGCTGGCCTGGATTTCCATGCCATGGCTGTGCGCCGCCAGATTGTTGAGGAGGGCATGGTGGGTGATCGCCACGCCATGCGGGAAGCGGGTCGAACCGCTGGAATATTGCAGATAGGCGATCGCATCGGACTTCGCCTCGGGCAGGGGCGCCTCGGGTGCCTCGCGGGTGGCGAAGCTGGCCCAGTCGATCCCCTCGACGCCTGCCGCTTCCGCCGCCGCGCCCGCCATCTGGGACAGTTCCGGCGGGAAGATCAGCATCTTGGGATCGCAGCTGGCGAGCTGGACGCGAAGCTGTTCGATATAGCTGTCACGCCCGCCGAACGAGGTCAGCAGCGGCAGCGGCACCGGCCAGGCACCCGCATAGACGACGCCGAAGAACAGGGCGGCGAATTCCGGCCCCGTCTCTGCGACGAGGGCGATCCGGTCCTCGGGCTTCACGCCGCTGGCGATCAGGCGACGGGCGCAGGTCAGCGCGTCCTCGCGCAGTTTTGAGAAAGGATAGGGGCGGGTCAGAGCCCCGCGCGCGTCGTGGAAGTTCAGACCGCGCGAGCCCGACGCGGCATAGTCCAGCGCGTCGCCAAGCGTGTCGAAGTCGGCGAAGCGGCGCGGCAGCGCATCTTCGGTCGGCGTCGCGATGATGGCGCGCGCGTCGTCCTGATGGTGCTCGATCGTCATGGCCTTGCCTTCGTTCCTTATGCTCTTGCGCCCCCGCGGATCAGCAAGCGGGGGCGAGTGAATCTTTTGTGCCGCGGACGGCGGCTTCCCGCGTTCTAAATCCAGTGTCAGTGTGGCACAAAGAAGGCGTGCCCGCCGATCGTCGCCCGCCCAAGCCCCTTGATCCCAAATTGCTGGAGCAGCTCGCGCTGCGTTATGTCGAACGCTTCGCGACCACCGAGGGCAAGCTGGTCGATTACCTGACCCGCAAGCTGCGCGAAAGAGGCTGGGCGGGGGAGGGGGCACCCGATCCCCTGGGGCTGGCGGCGCGGATGGTCGCGCTCGGCTATATTGACGACCGCGCCTATGCGGAGGCCAAGGCCGCCTCGCTCGCCCGACGGGGGCTGGGGGCACGGCGGGTGGCGCAGGCGCTTCATGCCGCGCGGGTGGGGGCGGAGGATCACGACGCGATCGCCCCCCAGGTCGCCGAAGCGGCACGCGATGCCGCACTGGCCTTTGCCCGGCGCAAGCGAATCGGCCCTTACGGAAATGGGGAAAGCGACCGGGCGCTGCGCGAAAAGCAGTTCGCGGCGATGATGCGGGCCGGCCATTCCATGGAATTGTCGCGGCGCATCGTGTCGGCGGCGCCCGGCGAGGTGCCGGACGACGAATATGGCTGATGTGCTTTTTGGGACCTTGTCCGTCGGATAATCTGGGGCCTTGTCCGGTGGATAAGGCGTGTTTTGATGCGTCCGTCCCGGTCCGGACCATCAAAAATGATCGGTGCCGCATTGCGAGTGCGAACAATGATGCTAGCAATGCGTCCAAGGGTACGATGATGCTGGATGAAACGCCAAAAGACGGGGGCGGCATCGACGGCGAAGCGGCGGATACGTCCGTAGGGCTGGCGGGGGTCGTGAAATGGTTCGACGTGACACGGGGCTTCGGTTTCGTCGTCGCGGACGATCCCGCGTACGGGGATGTGCTGGTGCACTTTACCGTGTTGCAGTCGCATGGGCGGCGCAGCCTGCCCGAGGGGGCACGGGTCGAGCTGACCGCGGTGCGCGGCGGGCGTGGCTATCAGGCGCGTGACGTGGTGGCGATCGACCTGACCCATGCGGTGCCCGAACAGCCGCGCCGCGCCCGCGCGCCCGACCGGATCGACCCGGTCACGCTGGTCGAGGGCGCTGGACCGCCCGAGCCGGTGTCGGTCAAATGGTTCAACCGCCTGAAGGGCTATGGCTTCCTGCTGCGCGACCGGGATGGCGCGGACATCTTCGTCCATATGGAGACGCTGCGGCGCGGCGGCATCCTGGAGGTGGAGCCGGGCCAGCCGCTTGCCGCTCGGATCGTGGAGGGGCCGAAGGGGCCGCTGGCGGTCGTCGTGACGGGGCGTGGATCGGAATGATCTGGCGCAGTGGGACGGCGGCGGTGGCGCTCGCGCTGGCGACGCTGGGGCTCGTGGGCTGTTCGGGCCGCACCGCTTCGAACGCGCAATCGGCCAACATGCCTGCCGAGACGGTGCCGGTGACGATCACCACCGCGCAGGGCAAGCATGTCTTTCGGGTCGAGCGCGCCCGCACCGCCGCCGAGCAGGAACAGGGGCTGATGTACCGCACCGACCTGACGCCCGATGGCGGCATGTTGTTCGCGCCCTATCCCCCCGACGGCACGGGCCCGCGCGAGGCGAGCTTCTGGATGAAGAACACGCCGACCTCGCTCGACATCCTGTTCATCCGTGCCGACGGCACCATCGCCCGGCTGGCGGAAAATACTCCGCCGTTCAGCCAGGCGCCCATCCCCTCGGGCGAGCCGGTCGTGGCGATTCTGGAACTGGTCGGCGGTCGTTCGGCGGAGCTGGGAATATCGGAGGGTGATTCGGTTTCCTGGCCGAAGTGATTTTGTTCGTGATCGTGTTGAACCCGACGTTGCCGATCAAGTCGCTCCCACCATCTCTCCACACCGCTCCTCTCGCATGGGCGGGAGGATTGGGGAGGGCGGGGCTTATCTCCGAGTCTGTCGCCCGCGGCC
>Ga0209816_1000585_pt1 | contig 28930 bp, 28 predicted proteins | sample CoawatmetaG01DNA_FD_187509 | JGI IMG/M metagenome (GOLD analysis project Ga0209816, IMG submission 187509) | Marine microbial communities from the West Antarctic Peninsula - Coastal water metaG017-DNA (SPAdes) (version 2) | ecosystem: Environmental > Aquatic > Marine > Coastal ...
CATGGGCAAAGCTTCCTTATGAATTTCTTGCCTTGGTTTCAAATAGAATTGTTAATGAGATCGAAGAAGTGAGTAGAGTGGTCTATGATATTTCTAGCAAACCACCAGCAACTATTGAGTGGGAATAGTTTGTCGCCCCATAACCCCTATTCCTACGCTAATATATAGTCACACGATAAAGGTTGTTGTAAAATATATTCAAAATTTAAATAAAAAATTTATGGATCTACAGCAATTCATTTCCCCAGCTACTGGCGCACCTTTAATATTTAAGGATGGTCATCTTCACTCTGAGGAAGGCGAGATATTTTCTTTGCATAACTCCATTCCTAGGTTCAATAATTCCGATAATTATGCAGAAGCATTTGGTCTCCAGTGGAATACCTTTAAAGATACTTTATTGGATTCATACTCTAAAACTAATTATGCAGAGTCTAGACTTGAAACTGCTCTTGGTATCCCATTAACCTTAATTAAGGGTATGAAGGTAATAGAGGCAGGCTCAGGCTCAGGAATGTTTACTGAAATTTTATTAAAATATGGGGCAAAAGTTTACTCTTTTGATTACAGCAATGCTGTTGAGGCAAATTTTTTAAATAATATGCCTGATGAGAACTTAACTTTATTTCAAGCTGATATTAGAACAATTCCCTTTAAAGATAATTTTTTTGACATTGCAATTTGCTTGGGCGTTTTACAACATACTCCTGATACAGCAGAGAGCATGACTGAGCTCACAAGGATTCTTCGGCCAGGAGGACGATTGGTCGTTGATCACTACAAGCATCATATTGGCCATTTTACTTCGTTATATCTTATATGGTGGTCTGTGATAAAAAGACTCAATCCCTCCCTTCAGTTGAAAACAACAAACTTCTTAACAAGGTTATTTTTTCCTATTCATTGGTTTTTTCGAGATTACCCATTAATACAATTTGTCTTAAGAAGAATTTCACCCATAGCCTTCTATTACTCAACACTTCCTTATCTTAACAAAGAGCAACAATATCAATGGTCCTTATGCGATACGCACGATAAAAATACCGATCAATATAAAAGACATCTTACAACTAAACAATTTGATAAATTAATCTCCACTAATTTTGATTTTCACTCATATGACATTCATGAAAGAGGAAATGGATTAGAATGCATCGCTATAAAGCAATGAAAATTTTTCATAGGCATTTAAAGGGTGTTGCAGATGTCATTGCAATAAGAGCAATAGAAACAGTAGATTTTATGACGGCAACTTGGGCTAAATTACCATATGATTTTCTTGCACATGTATCGAATAGAATTGTAAATGAGATCGAAGAGATCAGTAGAGTCGTCTATGACATTTCTAGTAAACCTCCTGCAACCATTGAGCGGGAATAATAAAAATTTAATAATAGATAAAATTAGATATGAAATTCAATAAATTTAGTCTTGCCAGCTTATCAATCCTGCTTATTTTTTCTTATGGTGTTGGAGTTGGGCTTTATAAGTGGTTCCCTTTTACTGAAACTCAAAATACTATTCACTTTGTGAAAGATGCAATCTGGAAGTTAACATATAACACAAGGCAAACTGCAACTGACACACCGGATGCAATGACATTTATCGCGTATGGAGATAATCCTTATGTACCCGAAAATGATGTGGAAAAAATTATTAATGGACTTTTGGATGCCATAAATGAGCAAAACCCTTCTTTAGTTGTGCACGTGGGAGATACGTTTGGCGGGCAACCCTGCACGGATTCTATGATTGATCTTCAACGCGAGATGATGAACAGATTAAATGCTCCAGTGCTATATACTCCAGGGGATAATGAATGGCGTGATTGCGTCGATGAGACTAAAGGCGATACTCATAATTTAGAACGATTATCTTACATAAGGAAAACCTACTTTTCCAACCAACAAACTTTAGGTAAGAACTCAGAATTTGTTGAGAACCAAAGCGCGCGTGGATTCCCAGAAAATATGCGCTTAATGAAGAAGAATGTCGCGTTTATTACAGCTCATGTAGTGGGGTCAAACAATAACTTTGACCCTATAAGTAAACAAAATACTATGGAATATTTTGAACGAGACGCTGCCAACATAGATTGGGTTACAGAAAGTTTTAAAAAGTATAAAAATGCAAGCGCTTTTGTTATAGCTATACATGCGGACATGTCAACACCACCAAAACCACCATTTCGTAGCTTTAGCAATGCTCTTAATCAGCTTAGTAATAAATACGAGAAGCCAGTCCTAATCTTATTTGGGGATAGCCACCAATTTAGAGCTTTTCAGCCATCACAAATAAAATATCCGTTCATAAGTGCTATCGAAGTTTTTGGGTGGCCTGATGTAAAAGCAATAGAGATTGAGGTTGATGCTTCAAAAAAGACACCATTTAATGTTGTAGAAATAATTTTTAATTAGATGTAAAAAGTTGAAGGTTTATGCAGTTAAGCACGTTGCTTCAATTGAAGAAATTTTTTTTTAAGTAAACATTCTTTATTTTAACTCATTTTTATTTAATCAGATCTATATAGGAACTATGAATTACCTCGTTGCTAAAATATTTAGAAATATAATTTCTAGAATTAATGCCTTGGCTCAATCTAAGATCTATATCCATTATTAGAATTTCTATTTTTTTTACAAGATCATCTACATCTTTAGTTTCTACGAGAAAACCATTTTTATGATTATCTATACAATCTCGGCATCCTGCGACATTAGTCAGGATTAGCGGTAGTCCGGTAGAACCAGCCTCCAATGCAACTTTTGGCAGACCTTCGCCATATGATGGCAAAATAAAAACTGATGCTTCTGCTAGTGTCGTGGGCATTTTTGAGTACTCAATATCACCAACATAATCTATTGTCTCGCAAAGCTCATCAAAAAATTTTTTTGAGATACTCTCGGTATCTTTTGGATTATATTGCCCAGCCACTTTAAAAATAACTTCAGGATATTTCTTTGCAAGAACCTTGGATGCTGAGATGAATTCTCTTATTCCTTTTGATGTTACCAACCTAGCTGCAAATAGAATGATTAGTGGGTCATCTTTTTTTCTATTAACGAATTTAAAAATATCCGAGTTCACTCCATTACCTCTAATGATTTGAGTTTTTTTTCTATAAGACATATTTTTTTGAATAAATAGTTTTCTATCATCTTGATTTTGAAAAATAAATAAGTGGTCTTTCTTAATGTATAGCATTTGATTTAGAATCCTTTGAATAATTCTTCTAAGCACCATTTTAAAATTATTACTAATAAGGTGATGTCCCAAACCTGTGATTAAAAAAAATGATTTTTTGCCTCCCACAAAGTTATGCAATAGAGCTCCGAACATTGATAGCTCGAGCGTTACATAAAATATATATCGAGGGGAAGACTGTTGAATAATTATTTTCAAACTATACAAGTATCTAAACCAGCCTCGCCAGCCCTCAGATCTTGATCTTTTTTTTAAATGAATAACTTGAATATTGTTGCTTGCAAGCATCTTTTTTTCTTGATTAGTGACGCCCCCAAGATCTGTTATCAAAGTAAAGTCATGAATACTCGCAATCTCTTTGCCTAAGTCCAATCTATGGCTTAAAAAAAATGATAATTTATTGACTACAAAACATACTTTCATATACAACCACTCTGAACGCAATTACTAGAATATGCTCTTGATGATATATAAATTATAATAGTATTGTTCTAGAAATTATTAAAAGTTATCAGCTATAGCCATGCTTCAATAAGATAATTAAGATTTGAATATTTTTGCAATCTTAGCTAAGACTATTCTTTGTAAATAAATTCCAGCTCCTATAAAGTATCCAAGCGTTTTGGCAATATCAACAGCGCAACATGCTAAGCCCATTATTATCCAATTGAATGGCATGATATCAATGAGCTGAGAACCTTTTCTCAAGGGAGAAATTAATCCTCGATAAAAGAAGTCAGCTCCAAGTAGTGAGAGTAAATAGATTTTTGTTATATGAGGGAAGTAAAGTATAGAATCCATGGATGAGGTTATAGCTGCATTCCATCTAACAGCAATATAAAAACCTGCTATCACAATGCTAGCAATTAAAAATTTTGGTAGATTGGGAGCTAATCTCTTTTGATAAAATAAAAATATAAGACCATAAATTGACGTCATAAAAAATAGATAAATTTTTGTTACATTGGGTATATATAACAAGCTGATCTTATATCCAATGAGTAAGTTCCAGTTAGGCGCAAGAAGCGTGAGAAGAGTTACAGAGATACCCAGTAAAAAGATTTTAGAATACAGTTGAGCATCTGTTTTTGCTGCGCGTTGTTGATAGATAAAGTGTCTTCGCAACTCACTACCTAGGCTAGTGGAAATGGAATAGTAAGAAAGATTAGGTTTAATTGGATTATGATATCTAAGGCTTGATCTTCTGATTCTACTTCTCCAATGCTGATCTTCACCCGCTCTAACTTCTTCTGTAAATTTACCAATTTTTTTAGCAGTTTCTAGGGTAAGCAAAGATCCTGGTAAGGTTTCTACTGGTTTTTTTCCATAAATCGAGGCTTGAAATATCTTTTGCCACCTAGTCTTAGCTTTATAAATTGTGCTCCCAAAAATAACATTATAGTCATCGCTTTCAAGCATGGATGCACTATTCTCAAGCCAATCTATCTCTGGTATTGTTTTTGAATCAAGAAATGCAACTACTGGAGATTTGCAAAGTTCCAATCCTTTATTTCTTGCTTCTCCAGGTAACAATACTGAATCACATTTATGGTATTGGAAGTTTAGCTTTGCATTGTAAGCACTTAATAATTTTTCCACATCATCATTCCTTGAAGAATCAATAATTATGACCTCTGATGGCAATCTTCTTTGTTTCGATAGCCCATCAAGTGCTAAATCGACATCAGCCGGGAGATCTTTCGTAGGAATTATTACACTGATTTCCATATAGCTTTAACTTAATAGTATGTTGCACGCCAATATTGGCATAAAGAAACCATTATATTACTTTTGGTAAGTATAAAATTTTATATTTTTTGCTAAACAAATACATACATCTCATTAGTTTAAATATTTTCTTGAACCTTTAATTAACTAAGCAATGCGTAGTATTTCTTTTGAGGTCTAAGAAATATGCTATAAAATGAATGTTAACCTCATTATAGAAGCACTGCATTATATTCAGTAAATCTATTAAATATTAAAAACATATGATCACAGCATTAATTCTCTCAAATATAGATAAACTTTTTGCAGTATTTATCCTTGTTATTGTTGCCGTTGTTACTATTTTTAATGTTGGCCTGCATCACCAAAATTGGATCAAAACTTTCTCTGGAAGTATGACCCTTATATTGCTCCCTATTATTACATTCTCAATTACAAGCGTTATCTCGGGAAATATAGCTCTCTCACTTGGGATGATCGGTGCACTCTCAATAGTCCGATTTAGAAATCCTGTTCGATCCTCTTTTGAATTAGTAATTTTCTTCTTTATGATTGCTCTAGGGATTTGTGCAGCCGTTGATCTTAGATGGGTCTATGTCCTAGGCACCAGCATTAACTTAATTATATTTATTACTTATTTAGTGAATAATTTTTTAACTCAATATTTTCAAAAACCACTATTTCTAAAATCTTTTGCTGAGGGAAATTCTATAAATACCCTGGAAATAGATTCTCTTCAAGCCATAGATAAACTAGCTTCCAGCCAATTACTTATTTCATATACTTACTCGGAAGATAGCTTTAACTATAGACTTGCATCAATGAATGAGACTTTATTGAAAGATATTTCTTCAGAATATAGTAATAAACCAGAGATTAAAGCTGTAAAATTTCTTTCAGGGTAAAAATTCTTTTGCAATTCCAAGTTACCCGAATATTAGCATTAACTCTATTCACCTTTTCAACTCTCAATAGCTTTGCAAATATTGCTGCTGACTGCTCATTTATTAGCTCAAATCATCTCCAAGATCTAGCCGACCTAAACTCTGTAAAGAACATTGAAATTAATATTTTAAAGCATAAAAAATGGACCAAGAATTTAATGAAGGCAGCACTAAGCAAGGGTCCAATACTGCCAAAGTATAAAAAAAAATTTGATGCTGAATTAACGGTTTATTATGATTTTGGTCATTGCTTACATCAAGGCAGAGTGAGATTGCATGGGGACTGGAAAGATCACATTGATTTTTTAGAAGGCGGAAAGTTTACTCAGAGTTTAGATGTGTCATTAACTAATGGCACCATAGCTAACTTCACAAAGTTTAAACTTTTACTTCCAAGCACGAGAAATGGACCAAATGAAATTATTCTAACTAATCTGTTAAGAGGCTTGCAGTTTATTGCTCCAAAAACTAGTTTTGTTAACGTAGATGTTAATACCCAAGCTTCTTTAATGTTAATTCAGGAAAAAACAGAGAAAGAACTGTTACAGGGCATGAATATCAAAGAGGGCCCTTTATTTGAAGGTGATGAAAGCTATCTATTTAGTAATTTTGATGGTTATAGTCATTATGAGCTTATTGATATTTCTTTATCGAAAATGACCAACAGCCAATGGGCCAATGCAAGCTATGGGTCTGCAGACATCTCATTATCAGCCTTCAATATGCTTCAAAGAGCATATATTAATTTTGCAGCTATTGCTCCCAAAAATAATTACTCCCTTGATTGGTCTCTCTTGGCCAATGGTGACCAGTCCTTAGTATCCAAATGGGCGACATATGAGATATTGCTATTTGCTGCGCAAGCCTCTCATGGGCTAATTCCACACAATAGAAAATTTTATTTCAACACTTTTTACTCTGGTTTTGAGCCAATATATTGGGATGGTGAGCCAAGATCTTTGCTAGGTGAGTGGATGCGCATTAAACCAAATTTTAAATATTATCCTCACCTCCAAGAGTCACATTTTGATGATCTGCTATCTCAAATTCAGCAGATCGATATAGAAGATTTTGTTACCCTGGTAGGGAAAGAAAATATTTTAGATACCCCATTAGCTAAAAAAATTATTAATGATATTTCTGCAAAAATTAATATTCTTAAAGATGAATTTTTACTGTTTCACCATACTGCTGATACATCTCTTATAGATGCAGGTAAATTTTCTAAAATTACCGTAAATAATTTTTTAGAGAATCTTAATTCTGCACTGCCCAAAAGTAACTATATGACATTCTTTGACAATGACAATGACAATGACAATGACAATGACAATGACAATGACAATGACAACGGCTCTAAGGAATATTTCAATGCTAATATTTGCTCCCAAAATCCCACTGAATGTTTAAATCAAAATATATCTTTTGCAGAAGTAGGGAATTTACTAGAGAATAAAGTATTAAATTTAAATAATGTATCCCAACGCTTTTTTATTCTTCCAGGTTCTAGGAACAATATTGAGAATATTCAGAGTCTTGTTTTTGCGCTAAATACAATTCAAGTTAGAGGCTCAGCATCAGCAAGCATTTCATTTGATCCCCTCCAAAATATCCTAAAAATTATTCTAAACACCCCAGATGACTGGGTATTAATTTTTAATAGTAACCTTAAGAATACTTACATCGATGTCTCTTCTAATTTTTACATTGATAGCTTTATTCGACCTCCAGAGAAGGAAATAAATAATGGAGGTTTGCCGGGCTGCGTTTCTATTTTTAATTCTAGTTTCGAGAATACTAAAATAATAGCCAAGCACAACAGTCAGTCCTGTGAAGATACTATTAACATTATTAATGGCCAAGGTAATATCTCCGAAATCAATATTTCTAATGCCATGTCAGATGGCTTGGATATTGATTTCTCAAACCTTCATATTAAGTCACTAATTGTTGAGCAGTCTGGAAACGATTGTGCTGATTTCAGCAAAGGAGAATATGTTCTTACTTATGTTAATTTGTCTAAGTGTGGAGATAAAGCAATCTCTATTGGCGAGCAATCCACTGTCACAATTAAAAAATTACTTATTGATACATCAAATGTAGGAATAGCATCTAAAGATTCTTCTGTAACTTCCATTCAGAATTCTAGCTTGCAAAATGTAGATGTATGTTTGGACGTGTATCAGAAAAAGCAAGAGTATTTTGGATCGTCAGTGCATCTAAATAAATTTCAATGCGATAGTCTAAATATTTCTAAGGATATTCACTCTAATATTTCATATCATGAGTTTTAGAATTGAAGAAAAAATCCCTGTATCTTTATCTGAAGGCAGTCAGCTAATAGAAAGCTTAAAAAATAAAGGTTTATCAACTTTATTTCCACCAAGATTGATAGAGTCTTGTTATTTTGATACTTCAAGGTATGACTTGTATCGAGATTCAGAGGAAGGTTTGTTGCCGAGAAAAAAAATGCGAATTCGTCAGTACCCGCAATCCCAAAAAAACCAACAACTGCTTGAATCAAAAATTTCAGCTATTGAGGGCAGATTTAAAACAAGCAAAACGCTGGATGAACACTCTGCTATGTTAATTTATAACAATGGATTTTTTGATGCTGAATATGGAGTATTACATCCAAAAGTAACAATATCTTATACAAGAGAATATTATTTTTATGAAGGGACTAGGATCACGATGGACACTAACATCACCTATCAGGAATTCAATCAACAAAATAACAAAGCTATAGAAGAGATGGCAGTAATAGAGCTTAAAGCGCCTGCCAATACCTCGCTTGATTTTTTGATAATGCTAGTTAATGAGAGAAGAAGACGCTTTTCTAAATATTGCAATGCAATTAGGATGCTCAACTTATCTAGTTAGGATCACTGCTTGGTAATTTATCCAATTAATAATCTTTAAGAGACTGAACCGCCATTATCATTCCCCAAAAATAAAAGCTATTTGTAAAATTCCAATTAAACGTTTCAACCATAAAGCAAAATAGAATACTCAGAAAGAGCGCATGACTCCTAGAGTTGAGTATAGGAATCACTAAAGGCTTCTTTAAAAGGAAATAAATATAACTAACTATTAGGCATGCCAGGCTTATCCCACCAGAGATTATCAATCCTCCCAACATAAAATGAGGACGTCCACTATAAATTTCTATAAATCTATTAAGCCCAAAGGGTATAAAAATATTTGAGGTCATGGCCTCAAAACTATATAACTTGAAAATCCCATAATTTCCTATAATAAAATCAACATAGCCGTTGGAGAATAGTATTTTTCTAAAATGGAGCGATGGATAGTCATATGTACCAGGTATTGCAATTATAATGTGTGAGAGCATAAGGTAGAACAAGGCAAGTATGCAGAGATAGCAAATTAATAATTTATAAGCTGATTTTTGAAACATCATAAAACCCAAATAAGTGGCAGCAACTAATACTGCAAATTTTGCTTTTGTAGCGATTAAAGTGATTATAAAAAGTACATACAATACTTTTCTGAGATTATAATTAAAAATATTTTGAAACTTCATGAAAGCAAGGCCTGCACCCAAGCTATAGGCTGATCCGTTGGCTGAAGGAAAAAATCCATTAATCAAAATTGTTTCGCTTATTCCATTTGAATAAGGGTAGTCAAAATCCATCACCTGGTTAAACCAATGAGAGCTAAAAAAGAAAGCTTCTATCACCCCCAGAAAAACTCCTATGCTACAAAAAAAAGCGGAAAGTGTAATGATGTTAGAGGCATTGATGAAACCTAAATCTGCATTGACAGCAAATATATTCTTTGAGATATACAGAGTCACAAATACGAGCATTAAGTTTTTTTCCAAAATTCCGATATATGCAAGTACCAATATGATATTCAGCAAGATTAGAATTTCTATAATGAAAAGTTTATTTATGGGGAATCCATGTCTAAATTCCCTTAAAATATTTTGATAAAAACTTAATAAAAATAATAAAATTAAAAGACTGCCATAAACATAAGTGCTGATTGAGGCAGAAATTTTTTGATTAATAAAATAATAGAATGGAAGGCCTGGAATTAAAATGTAGGCTAAATAGCTATGAAGATTAAGTTTATGTTTTAATTGCATTTAAGTACTATTTTATATTGTCTTATGAAAGATTGGACAGATTATTTTTCTAATGAAACGCAGTTTGCTTGCATCCAACATAAAGAGCTCTCCTATTGTTCGATATATAGGGACTTGATGCCTTATGTAAATATTACAGATAATATTTTGGATTTTGGATGTGGTGAAGGGCTCTTTTCAGAAAAACTCTCAAAACATTGCGCTAATGTTTTTCTATACGACTCATCTCCACGGATTCTGGAGAGGCTTCATGTAGCAATAAAAAAAAATAATATTAAGATCACCAATAATTTTATAAATTTGAAATCTATAGATCTTGTTTTGATGTCTTCTGTTTCTCAATATGTTACGCAGGCGGAATTATGTGAAATTTTAAAAAATCTGAAAGAATGTTTAGGCTCGAACGGAAAGATTATACTATCTGATGTTATCCCCTTAAAAAATTCTATCTTAAAAGAAACACTTGATTTATTTAAAGTATCTCTTGAAAATAAATTTTTTCTTAGGGCGTTACTCAAAATATTTTCCTCTTTTTTTGGTGAGTACAGCACGATGAGAAGTAAGTTCCCATTGACTAAATATAGTCCAGATTGCGTAAGAAGAATTAGCGAATCCCTAGGCTATAAATGTAAAACTAAAAATACTAATATCGGCTTAAACCCTAATAGACTAACTTTTATTTTGCAGAAAATATAATCAAATTATTGATCTAATAAGAAGTTTTTTTCTATCTCCCTATCCTTATTGAAAAAAAAGTTGTTTGACATTCCTTCTCTTCTGACGCCTGGGTGGCACATTATTAGAAGTGACTTAGATTCTTCTGCAGCATGGACTTTCTTAAGTATTTCTATCAATTGAGATGATTTACCATGAGGCACTAAGCCATCAAAGATCCCATTAAAATCTAGCTTATTTTTTATAAGCTCTTTTTTCTGATTGATAGCAATCATTTCCAAAGTAAGAAATTTAAGAAAGAATTGATATTTCAACGATCGCAACAGAATTTTAGAAGATTTAGAGCCCACATATCTTACAAAGCCAGAATAGTCCATTTTACTTAGTCTATTACATATAATTTTTCTAATAATTGGAAACGCATGAACATGCTCATGCCCATCTATAAAATCAGGATAAAACATAAATTTTTCTTTAAATTGAATTAGTTGACTCTCAAAGCTTTCAGCTACTAGCTTTTTATCAATCAGCCCAAGCATAGACTTCAGTAATAATATATGAACCTTAGTAATTTGTTTTTTATCTGCATCTAGAGTTAAATTAAAATGCATACCAATCTTAGTGCCCGTTTGCTTTCTTGCAATCAAAAGCTTGTCTACTGAAGATTGGGTTATGAAATTTGAAAACAATGAAACTCCATTAATTTTTTCTGCAAAACATAGATTAAGCATTACCTCATCATTCATCTCATCAATTCCAAAGTCATCTGCAATTATTAATCGATCAAAGTTCATTTAACTTCCTATTTTAAAATTTCTTCAATTATAAAATTAGGTCTTTTTTTCGATTCTAGGAATAATTTACCAACATACTCACTAATCACTCCAAGAGAAATCAATTGGACTGCACCTAAAAAGTATATGGGTAGGACTATTGAAGCCCAACCTGGAACAGTATTGCCAGTAACAATAGATTCAAATAAAAAGTAAAGCGTTATAAGGATTGATAAGCAAGCTATGCTAAAGCCCAGTATTCCAATTAATCTAAGAGGAGCTAGTGAAAAAGAGGTAATTCCGTTTAGCGCCAAAGATAAACTCTTTTTAAATCCATATTTGGTTTCGCCAGATAGTCTTGGTTTAAGTGTGTACTCAACCTGAGCAGATTTCATGCCAAGCATTGGAATAACGCCTCTTAAATAAATATCATATTCTTTAAATTCTCTTAAAAAGTTTACTGCCTTTTTCGAAAGCAGCCTAAAGTCTGCATGGTCTTTGATTACTTTAGTGCCAAGCATTGATAAAATTTTATAAAAAATACTTGAAAAGAAATTTTTAGCAAAACCATCTACCGACCTATTTTTTTTCACTCCAAATACTACTTCATTTCCAGCAAAATATTTAGTCAACATCTCTTCTATTACATTAGTATCATCCTGCAGGTCTACATCTATAGTAATTACAATATCCTCGCTAGAATTCAGAATTCCAGAGAGCAGAGCATTCTGATGACCAAAGTTTCTTGATAATTTAATGCAATTAATTTTTGTATCTGTGTCGTACAATTTCTTCAATATATTCCAGCTTTGATCTGTGCTGCCATCATCTATCACCACAATTTTAGATTGATCGATATTGATTAAATTTTTTCTTGATAGTCGCTCCAAAACACTCAACAATGTTTCAATACTAGTTTGAATCACTAATTCTTCATTCAAGCAAGGTGTTATAATTGCAATCGAGGGCAGATGAATTTTTTCCATAACTTTATTCTAACTTAGTTCCAACACCCTTAAATAAAAAGTTATTAAGTAAGATATAACTTACCAGCACATAAAAGCTGATAGATATTAATTGAGAAATAAGGCTTGGAAAGTTCATTACATAAAGCAAGAAGTTTAGCATTGCAAAATTTATCAAGTACGAGGCTACTAGAATTAAAAAGAACCACAAACTCTTTTGTGCAGTGATTGTCTTTTGATTGAAAGTAAATTTTGAATTTAGAATAATCGACTGCGTAACTCCTGCTGCAATCCCAAAAAAATTTGCTCCCTCATCTGAAAAGTTCAAAAAGTATAGCGTCATTATCACTAAAAATGTAAGCACGGTGTTAGCCATTCCAACAATTAGAAATAAGCCAAAAGATTTTGAAAATTTAATTGCCATAACTTTCTTTAGATATTAAGTCCATTATATTCTGCTCACATCTTATCTTAATATTGAGTTTTCTATAATATAGATTCTAATCATGACTTATAATATCTGAATATGTCACAGTACGAACAGATAAAGCTTTCTTTAAAAGAAGTTCCAAAAATTTGGGTAATTACAGGTGTGGCAGGCTTTATCGGAAGCAATCTGCTTGAGAATTTACTGAAGCTGGATCAGGTTGTTGTTGGCTTGGATAATTTTTCCACTGGATTTAATGAAAATTTACAGGACGTAGAGTCTCTTGTGTCTCCATCACAATGGAAAAATTTTTCATTTATTGAGGGTGACATACTGGATCCAGATATCTGTCTTTCAATATGCAAAGATGTAGATTATGTTTTACATCAAGCGGCTCTGGGATCAGTGCCGAGAAGTATAAATGATCCCTATAATTCAAATAACAGTAATATTACAGGCTTTTTGAACATGCTAATTGCTGCTAAGGAATCTAAAGTTTCAAGATTTGTTTACGCTGCCAGCAGTTCAACTTATGGAGACCACCCAGATTTACCGAAGGTAGAAGAAAATATTGGCAGGCCTCTCAGTCCATATGCTGTTACGAAGTTGGTCAATGAACTGTATGCAAATGTTTTTTCAGATACTTATGATTTTCATTCCATTGGTCTTAGGTATTTTAATATTTTTGGTAAAAGACAAGATGTTAACGGCTCATATGCTGCGGTAATTCCAAAGTGGATTGGTATTATGCTCAATAATCAGTCTGTTCAAATTAATGGCGATGGCACCACTAGTAGAGACTTTACTTTTATCAAAAATGTTGTTCAAGCAAATATTTTAGCCGCCGTTGCAACCAGCAAAGAAGCTATTGGCGAAGTTTATAATATTGCTGCAAGCGAAAGAACCTCTTTGGTTGAGCTGCATGAACTAATTGCTTCAAATCTTGAATCACTTAATAGCTCATTTGAGAGAATAGATCCAGATTTTGCAGATTTCCGTCCCGGGGATGTAAAACACTCTCTTGCAGATATTTCTAAAGCATATACTCTTCTTGGTTATGAGCCTAGTCATGATGTCAAACAGGGCATCAAAGAAACCGTTGAGTGGCATTTTAAAAATTTGGCTTAACAAATACACAACCTCCTTGACTAGAATTTTTCTTCCAATTCATTGGTTTTTTAGAGATTACAAGTTAATACAATTTGTCTTAAGAAGAATATCACCGATTTCTTTTTATTATGAAACTATTCCATATCTAACAAAAGAACAGCAATACGAATGGTCCCTTTGTGATACTCATGATAAAAATACAGACCAATATAAAAGACATTACACAACAAAACAATTCAATCAATTAGTCGCTCTAAACTTCAAATTTCAATCATATGAGATTTCTGAAAGGGGTAATGGCTTGGAATGCATAGCTATTAAGTAAGTAAATTTATATTCGCTTAGAAGCAAAAAATTTTTTAAGTAATGCGCTACTCTCTTCTTTTAAAAAACCGTATTCATAATTTACAGTGTGATTTAAAAATTCTTTTTTCAGAAAGCAGTCTTGAGAAATAATCGCACCTGTTTTAGGTTCGGGAGTGGAGAAATATAGATTTTTTAACCTAGCATCCACAATTGCTTTTGCACACATATGGCATGGCTCAAGAGTTACATAAATATCGCAATCTATTAATCTATAATTTTTAAGATAATTGGAAGCATTATTAATTGCCGTTATCTCCGCATGAGCGATTACAGAGTTAAGCATAATATTCTGATTGAAACCTGATCCAATAATTCTAGAATTTTTAACTACAATCGCCCCAACCGGAACTTCATCAATCTCTTGAGCAAGTTTTGCCTGAGAAAGTGCTTCCTGCATAAAGAAATGATGTCTTTCTAATTTACTCAAATCCAATATTCTTAATTTTCTAAAGAATCATACAAAAGTCGCCCATTCATTTAGGGGTCTTCTGATTGATTCTAATTGATTTATTTTAGAGACAGGATCTTTAAAACCTAATGCCATGCCGCAAAAAAGCATTAATTCATCGTCAACTCCAAGAAAACTTTTTATGCTATCTTGCTTCATAGACCATGCTTCTTGAGCGCATGTATCTAGACCATATTCCTGCGCTAAAAGCATGAAAGTTTGCAGAAACATTCCTAAGTCTGACCACTGAGGCGGCCCCATTATTTTATCTACAAAACAAAATATTCCTACTGGCGCCCCAAAGAAATTGAAATTTTTTAAAACTTGATTAATCCTAGCTTCCTTATCTTCTCTTGGAATGCCTAGCAATGAATACATTTCTTCTCCAAGCTGATATCGTGAAGTTCTATAAGGCTCTTTAAGATTCTTGGGATAAATTTCATACGCTGGATCTTCGGGCTCAATCCATTTGCTTTGAAAACTAAAGAAATCAGTAAGACTTTTATTATTAAGAACATAAATTCTCCATGGCTGAAGGTTTCCTCCAGATGGACTTCTAGATGCCTTCTCTAATAATTCTGCTATTAGTGAATTCGAGACAGGCGTCTCAAGAAAATCTCTAATAGATCGTCTTGCAAAAACAGCTTCTGAAACTTTCATATGTTTATCTTATCTTTACTTGAATTTTTTTTCAGCATCTCTGATAGGAACTTATTGCTATTAGAAAGATCTGCATATGAGCCAAAATCTTCAATACGACCATCTTTAAAAATACAAATTTTATTGAAGTATTTTAAAATAGAGGCTTTGTGCGTAATCGCAATTATTGTTTCAAACTCAGCCTTGGAAACATTTTGAAGTATTTTAGATTCTAGATTAAAGTCCATTGCGCTTGTTGCCTCATCCAACACAAGAATTTTTCTTTTCCTATATAAAGCTCTAGCCAGTCCAATTAATTGTTTTTGACCGCCTGATACTGTTTGTTGGTCATCTGATAACCTAGTTTCAAGACCGAGTGGAAGTTCATGAACAAGGGATTCAAGGCCAGCTAGAGATATTGCATGACTTAATCTAGATTCTTTATCATGAGCACTTTTATCTCCAAAAATAATATTTTCTTCGAGAGTTCCCTCTAAAAGATAAATTTTTTGCGGCACTAGGGAAAATAACTGTCGATACTTTAAAAAATCTGATTTGATTATTTGATGCCCATCAACTGATATCGAGCCAGAGATATCTGGTTTAAGAAAGCCAAGAAAAATATCAAGGAATGTAGATTTTCCAGATCCGCTAGGACCAATAATTGCTATGCGATCTTTTGGTAAAATATTAATATTGATAGAGTCTAAGGATAATTTTTCAGCACCTTTGTATTGAAAAGAAATCTTCTTAAGTGCTATTTCATTGTCAAAAGAGAAGGCTTTCTTAGGAATATCTTCTTTTTCATCCAAAGGGCTCTTCTCTAGTAGAGCAATAATATTCTGTAAATATGGATAACGAGAATTAATTTCGTGAGAAAAGTAAAAAATATTTTGAAAGGCGGGCAGTAGTTTCATAGCTGCAATTCCATAAACTGATAGAGTTAAGAAATATGATGTATTGTCCAAGCCAGTTGAAGCTGCAAATATTGCACTTACAATCAGTAAAATCAATAGAACTGAATCAATAATAAAGCGAGGAATATCTGCCAGCGCTGTATTAATTCCTTCAGCTTTTGCTAGGCCTATATTAGTCTCTTGAAAGTCTAGGAGAACATTTTGTTGATTGTTATAAAAAATAATTTCTTTAATTGACCCAAACATATTTCTTATGATTTTCATTGAATAGTCTACAAAATTAGATGCATTAGCTGCATTTTTTAAAACTGTTGATTTTAAACCAAAGAAAATTACCCCATATATTGGGCCAATCGTACCAATTAAGATTACAGTTATCAAAGGTTGATAAGCAAGTAAGGCGAGCATTATGATGGCTGATAGAATGCATCTGCTGATTAAGTGCATAGAGAAAATAATTATCCTTGCCACCTGATCTCCGTCATTTAAAACTCTAGAGGCACTTTCTGCAGGAGGGGATTGCAAGATACTTTCCCAATCAAGAGTTAAAAAATGATTAATTAATTTTAGTTTGACTCTACTGCCTATCATGTGACTGGTAATACTCTGGTGCCTCGTAGCAAGAATTGAGATTAACACGGTCACCAAAGAATAAAGAAGTATCACAGCATAAAAATAATATGATAACTGATCATTTGCCACATCAAAGTAGCCAACATAATCTTGAATTAATTTATATTCAAGGAGAGCAGGGCCAACACTTCCTAGATTAAGTACAAGAAATGATATTAGCCCAAGCCCAGTAACCTCTATAATAGAAACTATTAGAAGTAAAATGGACATTAAATAAACTTTTTTAATATCTGATTTTGACAGTAAAAAATTTAAAGAATTAAATACAAATTTCATATGCAAAAAGCAAACTGCACCCTATAATTTTTACTTCATAGCTCATAAATAAATTATTATTGATAATAAATTAATCAAAAATGAGTAAATTGATCGAATTAATATTAATTTTAACAGATAAAATGATCTTGGCACGTTCATAATAATCCTATGAAAGTATGCTTCGTTATTCGTAGGTTCGATTTTTTTGTTTCTCATCGACTTGATTTGGCATTTACGTAGGTAAAACTCATCAGGTTTCTATTATTACTGATTGTTTAAACGTATCTGAGGAAGAAGTTCAGAGAATTCAGGCTCTTTGGCATTCCATGAAATGAAGAGTTGCCTTAACGCTGCTTCGATACTTGTGCTGCCTTCGTACAGAGAAGGATTGCCTAAAATAGCATTGGAGGCAGCTGCATCTGGAATGCCTTTAATCATTACTGACACGACAGGTTCACGAGATTGTGTTCAGGAAGGTAGAAATGGTTTTCTTGTAAACCCTAAAAGTTCTAGGCATCTCATGAATGCCATGGAAACATTTATACTTGACAGCAATCTTGTTAGCAGCTTTGGAAAAAATTCTTTTTAACTAGTCAAAGAGCATTTTTCAATCGAATTAATTTCTGAAGAGTATTTGAAGCTAATTGAAGATTAAAATTTTTTTTAAAAACTTGGTTTAAACCTTTGAACCCAACAAATAAAAAATACTATTCCAAATAATCTTTCTGCATTAGCATGGATCCTCTCTTTAGTATTTAACAGAGCTAAAATTTCTTGATGATTAAAAATTAGTGGATCAGACTCCAATATTTTTTGCTGAAAATAATCATGCCAGTCTTTTTCTAATAAAAAGCTTCCTAATGGTATGGCAAACCCTTGCTTTCTATTTACATCAAATTCAACAGGAAGAACTTTTTTTGCTAGATGCCTTAAAATAATCTTTCTTTCATTTTTGTAGGCCTTTAAGTTAGAGGGGAGATCCAAAAAGGCAAACTCTAGAATTTCTTTATCTAAAAATGGAGCCCTGATTTCTAAAGAGTTAGCCATGCTGCAACGATCTACTTTGACCAACAAACATTCAGAGAGATAATTTTGAAAATCTGAGAATGTTGCTCTAGAAATATAGTCTTCAATATTAGAAATTTGATCGTTATATCCAAGGATCTTATGATCCGTATCTAATTTTGCGTAGTTAAAAATATTTTTTTGCTCGGATGCATTAAAAAATTCCTGCATATTTGGGTAACAATATCTAAAATCAGATGCAAATAATTCAATTGTTTTCCTGCCCTTAAATCCAAGCGGAAGCATAGATTCAGATAACAGATTAATTGTTTGTCTTATTGGCAATGGTAAAAAATGGGAGAACTTTCTCAGTTTCAGTAATTTATTGTAGTGTGGATAGCCGCCAAACACTTCATCCCCTCCATCTCCAGAAATCGCAACTTTAAAAGAAGAGGCTATAACTTTCGACAAAAGAAACGTTGGCATGACTGAATGATCAAACATCGGCTCATCAAAAAAATAGGTTAACTCCTCTAATATTTCTGGACTGATTGTTGAGGCTTCTAATTCATGATGGTTGGTAGAATACTTATCGGCAATAAACTTTGCATGTTCTGATTCATCAAATTTTTCATGATGAGAGAATCTCACAGTGAAGGTATTTAGTTTATCTCTATGCCTAGATGCAATTGAGGTAATAAGGCTAGAATCCACACCCCCGCTCAGCAAGATAGCCACTGGCACGTCAGCATTTAGTTGAGAACTTATTGATTGACTAAGCAACCCATCCAACCTTTTAACATAATTAGGCAGAGTATCTTGAGCTTGCTTCTTCATCTGAGCAATTCTGGAAGACATTTTCCAATAATCTCGAATATTGCTTTTTCTTGTTTCTAAATTAAAAGTTAAAACATGGCCTGATTTTAGTTTATGAATGTCTTTATATATTGATCTATCTCTGGGAACATGACCATGGCTAAATAGATGCTGGAAAGATTTCACATCAATTTTTTTTAACAATGGAGAAAAACTGAGCAGAGGCTTAATCTCAGAACTAAAATAAATCTCACCATCAAATATTGAGTAAAATAGAGGCTTTTCACCGCTTCTATCTCTTGCAAGAACAATTTGCTTCTTGTTCATATCAGTAATGGCCATAGCAAAAGAGCCAGTCAATCGATCTAAAATTTTTTCTCCCCACTTAGCGTAACCATGTAGGATTACTTCAGTGTCAGATTTAGATCTAAAATCGCACCCTAACAGAGCTAACTCATCTCTTAAAACTTGATAATTATAAATTTCACCATTGAAGATAATCTGAATTTTTTCAGATGAATCGCTCATAGGCTGAGCACCTTTTATTGAAAGATCAATAATCGCTAATCTTTTATGACCCATAGCAATCTTCAAATCTTTATTAAAAGAAATGCCAGTATGGTCCGGCCCTCTATGATTAAGCATCTCCAGAGCATCACTAAAAGTTTCCTGAGAGATGTTATTTTTATCTAAAGCAAATCCAAGTATTCCACACATTATTTATAACCAATAAAAATACTTTCGTTTGGATTAATTCCATGGAGTGTAATTAGCTCTATGCTCAAGAAATCATTTGGCTTGGATTCGTGCATTATAAATCCAGCTAGCTCTAACCTTTTTTTATAATCTTGCCCATACATCCTTCTCATATCCTTTTGACCATATGCACTTTCATATTGCTCAGGAGTGTTTAAATTTAAATTCTCATAGGTCTCATTTCTAATTCTGGAAATAGGAGCTTGAAGAATGGCAAGACCGTCTTTTTTTAACACTCTAAATAGCTCTTTGGTTGCAGATAGCTCATCTTCAATTTGCTCGATAACATGATTGCAAATAATTACATCGAAGAAATTAGATTCAAAAGATAAATTAGTAACATCTAACTCTAAATCACCCAAATCTTTATCTAAATCACCATTAAAGTAAGAGATATTTTTTTTGCTTTTAAAAAAAGAAGGAAATTCAGTATCCGAGGCAATATGCAATAGATTAATTGAACTATTTAATAGAGACTCATGTTTCAGAGTGAGAAAAAGATATAACAACCGAGAGCGGTCTGAAGACTCACATGAAAGACATGTTACATTTTGTCTATAGCCTGCAGCGTCAACTTGATACTTCACTAAGGCATTACTTTTTGAGCCTGCTGAAAGAAATTTAATAAATGAAGCATCGCATATAGGACATTTTTTTTGCTTTCCTAGTGAATAAATTACGTACCTTACATTTCTATAAATTGACTTTAGCAATCTAATCATAATAATCCTGAGTGCTCCGAGAGAATGTTTCTAAAAACTAAAGAGTGTTTTATTTTAAGTCCCATTTATCATATACGGAATAAGTAGAATTAGTATGCAGATGATGACTCTGCTCAGTATTTCTTATATTCACACCACTATCCTTGGACATTATCTCCTCAGCATAATTTAGATCATTTAATTCTAGAATTTTATTAATTTGAATATTTTGACCATACACTCCATGGCCTTGTTTTTGTGAAACCCTGTAAAAAATTTCTCCATCTATTATGATTCCTCCATTTCTAGCATTTGCTGGATCTATAAATATAGGATTATTAACATGTGGTAGCCAAGGACCATTTAGTAGGTCATTCGAGGAAAAAATAAATAGCTCCGAGCAGTGATCGCTAAGATTACTAGGATTTAAATTTGTAAATAGCCACCATTTACCATCAGATTCCACAACCATAGAGTCAGCTGCCGAGACATCTTTAAGAATGATAGATTTTAACTTCCACTTATTTGGAAATGACTCACATTCATAAAGTCGCACATCTTTATTTTGACTAGACTCTGGAATTAAATATATATTGTTATTATTTTGAAATATGTATGGATAGGAAAGATGAAAATCTTCTTCAATGATGACACCTAACTCCTTTGGTAAAAAATTTCCAATTTCATATGCTGCAATTTTTCCCTTTTCATCTTTAAAATCAAATCTTTCAACAAATACTATGTTTCTCCCTTGGTGATTAAAAATAAACGGGTCTGCGAGATAACCATTCCTGGGATTTGGAAGAGACTCATGATTTTTAAAATCCAAATCAGTCCATTTGTCAGTTGAATAAAAGACTTTCCATACAATCTTTTGGCCAATAATTAATCGATACATTAGCAAGAATGAGGTAAAAATAACTTTTTTTAGATAACTGAGTTGATCTTTTAAAGAAGGCTCTTGCAAAACCTTGTTTAATGAATTTATTGACAGCCAATTTGCTTGAGTAGAAGTATCAGGTGTGTTCATACTTCCATTTAATAATTTTAGTAAATAATAATTTCTTCTTTCAAATATATTCGCTTGATTCGATAAAAAATATAATGAGGAGACAAATGATCCCTTCAGAAGAACTTCTAAAGACCCATCCTCTTTTTTTACTTTTATAATTGAGAATGATGAGCTAGATTTTGATTCTAAAAGTTCATCAAAGCCTATTAAAATATTTTTTGGACAAAAGTTAAGACCTTTGTAAAAAAAAATTAGATCGGTTCTTATAAATTTCTGTATTTCTTGGAAATCAAACCTGTAATCAAAGCTAATTAGAGAATTAAAATCACAATTTATTAGCTCGCTGCTCTTAGACAAAGGCATGCTATGAAGAACTATTTCTTTTAACAAAACCTTATTTTGAAGATTATATCGCTGTAAATGATTTGAGTAAGGTGAGAAATGCAATTTAATTCTCTCAAACAAATTAATGATTTTCCAACTCAATTTTCTAATGTTAAAGTTCTTTGAATCTGTTTTTTTTATTTCAATCAATCTGAGATCTATCAAGGGCTCAACAGAGCAAGCTTCAATAAAATCTAACTCGTGCTTAGAGACATCTAAAGAGCCTATGATTAAACCAATTCTTTTAACTTCTGAAGACCTAGAGTCCTTTACATCCATATATTTTTAATCCTGCCCATCATAGATGCAGCCTGAATTGCAAGTCTCCATTACCTCTATGTTATGTAAATTAGTAAGCATTGGTTTTAATTTTTGCCAAATCCATATTGCAATATTCTCACTAGTAGGATTCTCAAGTCCCTCAATCTCATTTAGATAGCTATGATCTAGAATTTTAATAATAGGCTTGCAGATAGATTTAATTTCTGAGAAATCCATAACCCATCCCACAGCATTAATTTCACCTTCAACATAGATTCTTACCTTGAAGCTATGGCCGTGAAGATTGAAACATTTATGATCTTGTGGCACTAAAGGAAGTTTATGAGCCGCCTCAAATGTAAAATCTTTAAAAATTTTCATTTTAATTCAATCCATACAGGGCAATGATCTGAGGGTTTTTCCATTGCCCTTGCTTCGTAGTCTATCCCAGTTTCTTGTATGGCGGGCACCAGATTTTTTGAAATCATAATATGGTCAATTCTTAAGCCTCTTTTTGGGGTGTCATCAAACATTCTCGAACGATAATCAAACCAGGAATAAATTGAATCCTCTTCTGGGTTTTGCTCTCTCCAAGAATCAGTAAATCCTAGATCTTTAATACTATTCCACATCTCAATTTCTTCTGGTAGAAAAGCAGTTTTTCCTTCTTTGAGCCATCTTTTTGCATTAATTGGACCTATGCCAATATCTAACGGAGAGGGCGCAACATTAAAATCACCCATGACAATTATATTATCCTCAGTCTTTTGGATCTTCTTAATTTGCTTTTTAAGATCAGAGTAGTACTTTATTTTTTTTGGAAATTTTGTTTCATGAGCTCTATTTTCACCTTGTGGGAAGTACCCATTCATAATAGTAATACTTTTTTTACCCCACTTAAATTTTGCTTGAATAAATCTCTTTTGATCTTCCACAGTATCTTTTGTAAAACCTTTTTGAACCTCAGTAGGTTTTTTTTTACTTAGAATAGCAACGCCATAATGGCCTTTTTGGCCCCAATACTCTGGATGATATCCAATCTCCTTAATCAAATCTACTGGGAATTCAGGGTCATTAACTTTAGTTTCTTGGATTCCAATGATATCTGGATCTAGGGTATCTCTAAGATGAATTAATTGATGCGGCCTTGCTCTTATGCTGTTCATATTAAATGAAACTATTTTCATATTTTACGCCGCCTCTGCAATTAATAGATTTGTATTTAAGTATATGTAATCTGAAAGAATAAGAGCGCCTTCTTTTAAAAGATAGTCATTTTGAAGATCAATATCAATATCTTTTTTATTCTTATTAAACTCCTCAAGCTCCTTGAAGTCCTTAAAAATTTCTAAGCTCTTAGCAGTCCTTCTCTTATTTTCAGTTTCAAGAACCCATTGCTGCCTACCTTTTTTCTCAGCTCTTCTAGTGTCAATATTAATTGAAAGAGATATCTTTTCTTGTTGTTCATCATATCTTTTTCTTACATCTAAAATATATTGCAGATCTGGGCTCTTGAGCATTCTCTTTTCATGAGCAACTCTTACTTCGTCTAGAATGCTTCTATCAAGGCTAAACTTTTTAAATGGAGTAGATCTAATTTGATCCCATGGAAGAGCGAAGTCTAATGAGCTTTCTCCGCTTTCCTCTATATCCCATGTTGCGGGAAGAGTAATATCTGGTTCTACACCTTTATTTTGCATGCCTGAACCAGTGACTCTATAAAATTTTGATTCTGTTAGCTTTAGCTGCCCACTAGTCAGATCACCAAGTTGCTGAACTGTCCCTTTGCCAAATGTTTGATGTCCAATTATTAATCCTCTTTGATAATCTTGTATTGCTCCTGCAAGAATCTCAGATGCAGATGCAGAATATCTATCAATCATGACAGCCATTGGTTTTTTCCAAACTTGTTTTGCCCTTGTATCTCCCCATGACCTTATGTTCCCATTACTTTCTTTTACTTGCAGAGTTGGACCTGCAGATACAAATAAACCAGTTAGTTTATTAGCCTCATACAGCGATCCACCGGAATTACCCCTTAAGTCCACTATTACCGCATCAACATTATTTAAAGTAAATTGATTTAAAATCTCTTCTACATCTTTTGAGCTACTTCGAAAATTAGGATCTTTATTTCGCCATGCATTGAAGTCAATATAAAACGCAGGCAAATCAATAATCCCTATTTTAAAATTACCCTCGTTATATGGCACATCAACAATTAGAGATTTAGCAGCTTGCTCTTCAAGCTTTACTTCTTCGCGAGTTAGCAGAACCCATTTTCTGTCACTCAGATCTTCAGTCTTTGCAGGAATAATTTCTAGCTCTAGCTTAGTACCAGCCTCACCTCTAATAAGCTGGACCACCTCATCAATTCTCCAACCTACCACATCTACGGAATCAGATTCAGCATCTTGAATTTGCTTAACTTTAACTATCTTGTCATCTGGGTTGATCTCACCTGATTTTTCAGCAGGGCCACCAGGAACAACACTTACAATGATTGGATAGTCATCTTCGGTAGTAAGCAATGCACCAATTCCTTCCAGGTTTAAACTCATGGACATTTCAAAATCTTCAGCTGTTTTGGGAGACATATATGATGAGTGGGGATCAAATAATCCAGTCAGGCTATTCATTATTATAGAAAAAATATCCTCTTCATTTCTTTGTGAGATTCTGCGCAATCTATTTTTATAGCGTTTAGCAATTAGCTCTATAGCTTCATCTTCAGTTTTATCAGTTAGCATGGAGGTTAATACATCATTTTTTGCCAGCTTGACCCACATATTTCTGAGCTCTATGTTTGTGTTTCGAAATTTTTGTAAGTCATTCTCAATGAGAATCTCTTCTAATTCATTAAAGTCAAAATCTTTTCTTTGTATTGCTTTGATTTGATAATTTGTAGCTTCAATCAAGCGATTGAAATACAGGTTAACCAATTCATAGCTAGTTGAAATTTCCACATCATTAGATGTAGATACAAACTTATTTGTAAAATATACAATTTCATTGTTAGTAAAATATATTTTTTGAGAATCTAGCTGTTTAATAAGTGCTTTGCCTAGCTTTGGGTTTATTTTTTCCAATGTTTGATCTTGAAAAAAGTGCTCTTTGCTAATTTTTGTATATATTTCATTTGCTAAGTTATATTTAGAAATGCTAGCTTTGATATTTATTTTAGGCTCAGCAGTACAGCCAATACAAAGACCAAGTATTATTGTTATGATTTGTAAGTTCTTTTGCAAAATGATTAATTTAAAATATTTTTTATGAACAAAACTAATTGTATAGAATTCTACTTTGACTGTTCGAGTCCTTGGACTTATTTAGCCTTTGTTGAAATTTTACCACTATCTCAAAGACAAAATGTAGAAATTATCTGGAAGCCAATGCTTGTAGGGGGTGTTTTTAATTCAGTGAATAAAGATGTTTATGAATTTAGAAAAAACCCAAATCCTCTCAAGTTAGACTATTCTAGTAGTGACCTAGACTTGTGGGCAAAACATAGGAAAATTGAGATATCTATGCCAAAAGTATTTCCTGTTAATTCAGTCAAGGCAATGAGGGGATGCCTATTTGCTATGCAAAAAAACTGCTTACCATTATTTGCTCAAAAGGTTTTTGATGCCTACTGGGGGAATGGCTTGGATATAAGCAATGAAAGTGTTGTTATGGAGATTGCAGAAAATTCTGGTCTCCCACCAATAGAATTTAAAAATTATATTGAATTACAGTCTACAAAGGATGCTTTGATTAGCAACTCATCAGAATTAATTGAGAGGGGTGGTTTTGGCTCCCCAACATTTTTTTACAGTAACCATATGTTTTTTGGGAATGACCGTTTGCATCTCTTGGAAGAAGCTATTAGCAAAAAGTTAATTTAGAGCTGACACTTTAGGGCTTCCTCTCTTATTAATTCAGGAGAGCCTAGTATTTGACGATTAACCCCTATTCTTTTGAACCAGTAATGCAAACCAAGCAGATCAGTGAAGCCCATGCCGCCATGAACTTCTGTTGCCTTTTTTGCAATCCCTTTTCCCATTTCTGATACATGAGCCTTTGCATGACAAGCCATGAGTCTAGCTTCATCAGGAGAGTGATCATGGCAATGGGCTGCATGCCATACCAATGCATAGCAAGGCTCTAAGTCAGCTACCATTTCAGCACACATGTGCTTAACTGCTTGAAACGAGCCAATGACTCTGCCGAACTGCTTTCTTTCTTTCGAGTAATCAACTGCCTGATCAATCATGGCTTGAGAGGCTCCGAGTGTATCGGCCGCTAACATAATTCTTCCTGCATCAATTGCTTTTAAGATGGAGTCTATTGACAAGCAAGAATTTTCGAGCATCTCTGCAGAAGCACTGGTACAAATCACTTCAGCATATTGCCTAGTTTTATCCACCGTTGTGAGATGAATGATCTCAACATTTGGGGATTTTGCATCAACAACAAAAATTTGGCCTAATTGATCAGCAAGCAATAGATGTGTCGCCGTTTGAGCATCCAGAACAAACATAGCTCTTCCGGTTAACGATCCATCTTTAAAACTAAGCCCAGCATCATTTCGCCTGCCAACAAACTCACTAAATCCAACGCCGAACATTATTTTATTGGATATTATTTGTTTGAGATATTTCTCTTTTTGATCTTGGCTGCCCGCAGCCAAAATAGCTGTTGGCGCCATAACATAAGGTGCAATAAATGGAATGGGTCCAGTATTAGAGCCCAAGCTTTCAGAGACTACTGCAGCAAATAATAGATCTAATCCGAGTCCACCAAACTCTTCTGGAATTAACAATCCATTGACCCCTAGGTTAATAAAGCCATGATGAATTTCCTTGCTAAGATTTTTTTCATCACCATTAGCAATATGCCTAATAGAATCCAAAGATGCATTATCCTCTAGATATTTTTTTACGTTGTCTTTAAAAAAAGACTGCTCTTCTGATAGTCCGAAATACATTTTATGCTCCTTGCACTTTAGGTTCTTTTGGCATGCCTAATCCGCGCTCAGCGATAATATTTTTTTGAATTTGACTTGTGCCTCCACCAATAATTAATCCTAAAAAATACATATAAATAAATTGCCACGTGCCATCATTTTTGACATGAGGACTTTGCTCATAAAGAGTTCCAATTTCACCCATAACATCAATAGCCAATCCCTCGAGTTCATGTCGAAGCTCAGTTCCAGTTAGCTTTTGAATCATCTTCCCAATTTTTACATCCGTGCCTGGGTTTAATTTTGCGGAGAGAAGTCTTAATGCATGAGACTGTTGAGCTAAAACCTTTCCTTGTATTTGCATCAATCGATCCCTATAAATAGGGTGCTCAATTAGAGGCTTCCCATCTAAAGTTTCTTTTTTCATTAAATCCATCAGCATATTAACTCTATTCATTGTTGCATCGGGTGGAGCGAGCGAGCCTCTTTCATGGCCTAAGGTTGCATTTGCAACAGCCCATCCTTCACCTCTTTTACCGATAATGTTGCCTTCAGGAATTTTTACGTCAGTAAAAAAAACTTCGTTAAAACCTGGTTTTAGAGTCATATCTACCAAGGGTCTAATTTCAATTCCAGGTGCATCCATTGGAATTAATAGGTAACTAATTCCAGCATGTTTGGGGGCATCTGGTTCAGTTCTCACAAGGCAGAAGCACATTTGAGAAAACTGAGCGGTGCTCGTCCAAATTTTTTGACCATTAATAACCCATTCCCCGTTTATAAGTTCACCCTTGGTTTGAAGGCTAGCAAGATCACTGCCAGCATTCGGTTCTGAGTAGCCTTGGCACCAGATCATTTCTCCATGAAGGGTAGGTTGAATATATGTTTGTTTTTGTGCTTCTGTTCCCATTTCTAAAAGTGTAGGAACCAACATGTCTATTCCTTGACCTCCCAAAGGCGAGGGCGTCTTTAATTTTGAAAATTCTGCTGCGATGATTCTGCTTTTGAGCATGTCAGCTTCACCGCCATAACCTCCATATTCCTTTGGTACCGCTCTAGCAAAATACCCATGCTCTATCAAAATCTTTTGCCACTCTGTCCGCAGCATCTTTGGCCCATCAGATACTTCAGGATCTATCAGCATTGACACTGGAGTCTCTCTTGATGAGAGAAATGAAAGTCCAGAGTACTTTTTACAGAATGCCTCAACTTCCTTCGTAAATTCTTGATATTCAAGTCCGTATTCTAAATCCATATTTTCTTCTCTTTTATTTCCAATTAGGCTTTCGTTTTTCTAAAAATGCTGCAATACCCTCTTTTGCGTCATCACCTTGAAAGCATTGTGAAATTTGTTCTTGCAGATATGGCAGGGCATCATCAAATGCTAAAGCGTCTTGTTTTTCAAAGGCCGCTAAACCAAGCTGCATTGTTTCAGGAGCTAAACTTGCTAACTCACTTGCCAAATTAGTAACTGTTTTCTCTAAATCAGCCGCCGCCACAGACTGATTAATCAAACCCCAAAGTTCAGCCTTGGTCGCATTAATTGGTTGGCCACGCATAATAAAGTCTAATCCAGCTCTTTTTGGCATTACTCTAAATAAACCTGCCATTACCATAAAGGGCCAAAGACCTCTGTGAATCTCTGGTGCCGAGAACGTAACCTCTTTCACTGCTACCGCATGAGTAGAATTAGAAACAATTAGCAGAGCGCCAGCTAACACTGAGCCTTGAATTTTACAGATTACAGGCTTGTGGAGGCGTCTAAGAGAAAAGCTAATGTCATCTGCATCATCTAGTTTTGGGACATTAGATTCTTCTTTTGCTCGCCTTAGATCAGCGCCAGCAC
>Ga0209816_1000587_pt1 | contig 28873 bp, 30 predicted proteins | sample CoawatmetaG01DNA_FD_187509 | JGI IMG/M metagenome (GOLD analysis project Ga0209816, IMG submission 187509) | Marine microbial communities from the West Antarctic Peninsula - Coastal water metaG017-DNA (SPAdes) (version 2) | ecosystem: Environmental > Aquatic > Marine > Coastal ...
ATAAACAACGTTATTGATGTGGCCATAGATGTCGTTATCCATCCAGCGGGTAGTAATCCGTGAAAAGTACTTATAATTTAATCGTTGATCATCATTCATACTGTGTTCTCCATGCGCCTTAGTAGGCCTGCTGATAAATACCCAAAGCATCTTCAAGATCAAGCTCACGGGGGTTGTTAACGAGCAACCGTTGCTGAAGCATCGAATCCTCTGCCAGCTTGGGTAGGTCACTTTCAGGAATATTCATCTCTCGCAATGTCGTCTGCAATCCTAGATCAGCCGCCAGAGACAAAAAGTGGTCAGCGAGTATCTCCGTCGCAGCGATAGTATCCTCGGGTAAAATCTGATTAGGCATGATCAAAGGTGCTATTTCGGCATAAAGATCGGACGCTACTGGCCCGTTGAACCGAAGCACATGCGGTAGCACCAATGAATTAGACAGGCCATGAGGGATATGATAATTGCCACCCAGCGGATAGGCTAAGGCATGCACCGCGGCAACAGGCGCATTAGCAAAGGCCTGTCCTGCTAACATAGCGCCTACTAACATATCCGCTCTAGCCTCTAAATTACCCCCCTGCTTAACCGCAGTAACAATACTGCCGGATAATAACCGCAGAGCTTCGCGGGCGAGCATATCAGACAGTGGGTTTTTGAGCCGCTTTGACGTATATGCTTCAATGGCGTGCACCATCGCGTCGATTCCTGTAGCTGCCGTAACGTGTGCAGGCAAGCCTACTGTCAACCTAGCGTCCAGAATAATCTTATCAGCTAACAGTGTGCGGCTCACCACACCCGCTTTTGTAGTCTCACCCGTCGTTATAATAGACACCATAGTCACTTCAGACCCCGTGCCAGCTGTGGTAGGCACCTGAATGAGAGGCAATCGAGGGGACGTGATTTGATCGACGCCATAAATGTCAGATAAAGCTTGCTCGCCGGTGATCAGCGCCGCTAATAGCTTGGCCACATCCATAGAGCTACCACCACCAAATCCCACAACTCCATCACAACCAAAAGCCTGTGCCGCTATGACGGCGTCAACTACCACACGCTCAGGAGGATCCGCGATAACATCAGAATAAATACTGTATTCGATCTTATGTGTATCAAGGCTTTTAGTAGCTGAATCCAACAAACCCAATTGAATAATCCCCGGATCAGTCACTATTAAGGCACGCTTAATACCTAGATCAGCAGCCATTTCCCCAAGTTGATTGGAAGTGTCTGCACCGACAACAACATCAGATACCGTACTAAAAAAAAAGTTACTCATAAGTCATAATCCCGAAAAAGGCGCATACATTACTTAATGTAATATGTAGATTTACGCGACAATCCATTGATAAATAGGTAAAAATAATCTGAAGATAGGTCCTTACCTCTTAGATCTGGAAGCCAGTCAGCCAACTCAGGGCTAGCCTCTACCGCCCCCGACAACATGTTCTGGGTTATCTCCGAGTCGATATTACGCACAGTGCCGTCAATCAAACCTTGGCGAATATAGGCTCCGAGCTTCTCGCTATTCTCTTTAGTCGCCTTAAGAACCCTTTTCCGATGATCCTGACCTAACGATGGTAGCGCACGATAACGAATTAATGGCCCCTTATCGCTAAATTGAGTGTGGAACAAATAGCGCAGCGATAGCTCAACTTTCTTTAGCCCCGTCTTGCCGACCTTTCCAGCCTCAGAAAGCAGCCCACCCTCCAAATCCAATGTACGATTAAAACATTGATAAAGAAGCTCCTCTTTATTTTTTATATGGTAATAAAAAGCTCCCTTAGTTACGTCCAGAGAACTAGCTATCTCGTCAAGCGAGGTACCTTTGTAACCTTTTTGATTAAAGTGTGCAGAACCCACTCGATAGAAGGCCTCACGTTTATTATGATTTTGAATCTCACGGTTAAAGCTATCTGCATCAATCTCACCTATCGCAGGAAAATCGATATCTTCGAACTCGTGAGGCTCGCTGGCCAATCCGTTAGTGACTAAACTCAGGACACTTGCCATGACCGAATCGGTATTAGCCGCATGTTTCCTATTCATCCAAACCGGGAACCACTGAATAATGGAGAATATAGCTAATGCCACCACGGAAGGGTCTAGGTCAGCAATTACACCCTGTTCAATACCCTCCTCCACCATCGACTGGCAAAGCACGAAGATCTCAGACCAACGCTTAGCAATATCCTGACGGTATTCATCATTGAGTGACGAAACTTCGGTCAACAGAGCAAAATGAGGCGATTCGTCCCGCATCGTTGCCGCATATTGCTGCAAATGCCCGCCAATCATGAATATTATCTTATCTAGGCCAGATCCCTTTTGCGCATTAGCCTCAACTGCTCGTCTCAACCACATGTCACAACTAGCTACATAACATTTGTGCACAAGATCTTCTTTATTTCTCACATAGTAATAAAGGCAGGTTTTAGTTAAGTTCATCGTGCCTGCGATATCAGCTAAGGTAGTGGCCCGTGAACCCTGCCAATTAAACAATTGCGAGGCTTCAGATAGGATCAGCTGAAATTTCAACTGATGCTGCCGGCCCTTTACGAACGGTGAGGCGATTAAATGCTGATCACGTGAATTCATTCCTAGCCCTGTGAAAACCTAGCTCGCTAATAACCACCTGCGCTATAGCCAAGTTCAAAATTTATACTTAGGGGAAGAATAACATACTAGAATGTGGATTTTGTAGTCTAAACTCGTACAGCATTGATTATGCCAAGCCAATCAACACCGAAGACGTTGTCCCAAATCTTAACCACCCGTCATATTCATAAACCGGACAATATCAGTCCGGTTGGGATCAAACTCATGACGCTCCGGCTTAGATTGCAGAGCTTCCAGGATCTTAGCTCGCAATAGCCCTGAATCCCCTGGGTGAGAGCGAATCACTGCACGTAAGTCCATACTCTGCTCGTTACCCAAGCACAGCAATAATCGCCCTTCTGCAGTCATTCTGACACGATTACAAGAATCACAAAAATTATTCGACATAGGGGAAATGAAACCAATCTTACTGTCACTGCCTGCCACTTTGACATATCGCGACGGCCCACCAGTAGTCTCCACGCTATCGGTCAAGTCAAACTCGGTTTCAAGCTGGTCGCGCAGAGCCTGACTAGTAATCTGCGTATTAACGCGTTGATGAGATGATATTTCCCCTAGAGGCATTTCCTCGATAAACGAAATATCCATCTGGTTATCTATCGCATACCGCGCTAGATCAAGAACCTCTTCATCATTAAAGCCGGCTAATATGACCGCATTTAATTTGAGCTTTGCAAAATTAGCCGCTTTAGCCGCCCGAATACCTTTATGCCATACATCTAGATCCCCAAGCCGAGTTAATGCCTTAAAACGATCGGGCCGCAGGCTATCGATACTAATATTGAGCCGGTTCAGACCTGCATCTTTAAGGGGTTGCGCCATTTTAGGCAGCAACATGCCATTGGTGGTCATCGTTACTTCATCTAGGGAAGGAAGATCCGATATTGCACTCACCAGCTTGATTATATCCCTGCGAATAAGAGGCTCACCGCCTGTTAGTCTAATCTTGCGCACGCCCAGCTCAACAAAAGCTGAGGCAACGTCGCGAAGCTCTTCTAAGGACAGAATCTGCTGACGCGGCAGAAACGTCATATCTTCTGCCATACAGTAGGTACAGCGTAGATTGCAACGATCTGTAACTGACAGACGCAAGTAATCAACCTTACGACCAAAAGGGTCAATCAGCTCGTTACTCAATGGTGGCAGCTCAGTAGAATCCGTCACTTATTTCTCTTATTTCTCTTATTTCTCTTATTTCTTGATTTTAATATGCTGAATAGACTAACACATCTACCAGGTCGTCAACTTGAATATGTTCGCCACTATTTTGCCTAACCAAGACATCACCCCAACAGACCGAAGAAAGAACGCCACTACTTTGATTAGGGTAGATTTCGACGCCCTCGCCCTTGTCAGTGCAGCTTAGGCGACCCCGCAGATAAACCTCGCGAGACTCAGCCTCTCGACTAAACAGAGACACTGCTTTTAACATAGGTTTTTGCTGGACACTCAGGCCCTGGCTAGCCAACAAAAAAGGTCTGGCAAGCACTGTAAATGTTACAAATACCGAAGCTGGATTGCCCGGCAAGCCGATAAACGGAGTGTTAGCAACACGCCCAAAAGCTAAGGGTTTACCGGGCTTGATGGCTACCCGCCAGAACTCTATTGATCCAAGGGCTGCGACAGCCTCTCTAACATAATCTTCTTCGCCGACTGAAACGCCCCCGGCGCTAATCACAATGTCCGACTTAAGTGAAGCACTATGCAGCATGGCTTTCGTCGCTTCGAGTTCATCGGCCACTGTACCCATGTCAACGCAATCCATGCCGAGCGACTGAATAAGACCAGTCAGGGTGGCGCGATTTGAATTGTAAATTTGGCCGGGTTTTAATTCAACGCCCGAGTCGACAAGCTCATCCCCTGTTGAAAAAATAGCCACTTTAAGTGGCCTATATACCTCAATTTGGCTAATACCTTGCGATGACAGCAATCCCATCTCTGCAGGACCCAATCGGCTACCTGCAGTTAATATCATTGATTTAGCGGTAATGTCCTGCCCGCGGGGCCTGACATTGGTGTTGGCTAGAATACCAGGGTTCAACTGCACCACATTGCCCTGCTCGCTGCAATTTTCCTGCATGGCTACGGTGTCAGCACCTTCTGGCATCTCACCGCCGGTAAAGATGCGAGCGGCTGTATTCGCGAGCAAAGGTAGTGGCGCAGCCCCTGCCGGAACGCGCTGGCTGATGGGCAGACTATAGCTCTGGTTAATCGCATCCTCGTAGCAAAAGGCATAACCATCCATTGCGCTATTATCTGCCGGAGGTACATCAACACAAGCGACCACATCCACTGCTAATATTCGACCCAAACTATGAGTAACCTCGATCGAATGAACCGCTGGCAGTAAAGAGGCTCGCTCGATCAGGCTGGCAATAGCCTGTTGGACTGATTGCATTACTTGACCTTTGACCCAACATGCTGAACGAAATTGCAAGGTTCAAAAGTACTGTCTAGTTGCTCTCTAATAATGCCATTCCAGCCAGTCTTGCAGGCGCCAGTAGAGCCTGGCAAGCAGAAAATGGCCGTCCTGTTGGCAAGTCCAGCAAGACACCTGGACTGAACGGTGGAGGTTCCTATCTCATCATAAGATAATTGACGGAAAAGCTCGCCAAAACCTTCGATGTGTTTGTCAAAAATGGGCGCCAATGCTTCAGGCGTACTATCACGACCAGTAAAGCCAGTCCCGCCGGTGGTAATCACCACCTCTACATCCTCGTCCGCTATCCAATTGGAGGCAATAGCCCTCATCTGATAAATGTCATCGACAACTATTTTTCGGTCAACGAGTTCGTGCCCGTCATTCTCGATAGCCTCTTGCAACCAAGAGCCGGAACTGTCGGTTTGGAAACAGCGCGTGTCAGAAATAGTCAGTACCGCTATTTTTAAAAATCGTCGTGTAGACGCAGTTGCTTTGCTCATGCTAAATCTCCTAATCAGATGCAGAACCGCAGGTTGGGCAGTCTAGGTTACGGTTACAGTGTATTAATAGCCATTGACCGCGCTTACCATCATAACGTGTCATTTCCCCGTGCTGTTTAAAATAGCCTAATAGCAACCTTATCACCGTAGTGGCCTGCATACTCCCCATAATTCCTAGCACAGGCCCAACAACCCCTGAATTAGCGCAGTTCATCATTGGCTCGGCCGAATTATGATCAATAATACAGTCAAAACAAAGGCTTCTGAAGTGAAGGAAGTCAAATGCTACTAACTGGCCTTCCCACACAACTGCCGCGGCACTAACAAAAGGAATCTCCTGGGAATAGCAAGCTCGGTTCATTATCTGCCGCGCCTCTAGGTTGTCAGTGCAATCGACCACCAAATCATATTTATTAGCCAATATTTCACTGCCTATTTCTCGAGGAAAAGCACTCACAACAACCCCCGGATTCAATGCCTCTAGCGCTTGTTTAGCGCAGTCCACCTTAAGCCTTCCACAGTCATCGGTTCGGTACAAAACCTGACGCTGTAAATTCGTTATATCAACATAATCTGGATCACAAAGACCTATCTGGCCAACGCCCGCAGCGGCCAAATAAAGCGCCACAGGACAACCAAGACCGCCAAGACCTACAATAAGCACTCTGGCATCTGATAACCGCTGCTGGCCTACCTCACCGATGTCATCCATCAAAAGGTGGCGGCTGTAGCGCATAAAATCATCGTCATTTAAGGGCATATAAACTACTCACTCAACCACTAATCAGCTATTGCTTACTCGAATATAGCTTCTTTTATTCAATACTTCGCCACTGGCGCCAAACAAAACTGCATGGCACTGAGCGAGAATCGACAATGCTATGGACTCTGGCAGTTCTCCTCCCAAATCAAGACCTACAGGGCCATTCACGCGCTCATCGAGCCAATCCAAGTCTGTCACATCACATAACTCCACCACTCTTTCTCGCCGCTCAACAGGGCCTAAAAGGCCGACATAAATTGAATTGGAATGCTTGTGTAAAAAAGCTAACCACTGCGCATCTAGTTTTAAATTGTGGGTCATTAACATTGCTCCATCTATAGGCGGGCGTCCTTCAGCATAATTCAGTTCCTCAGGCCTAGTCTTGACAATAGTTTCCGCCGATTTAAAAGCACTCGCTCTAGCGTAAGCAGCTCTATGGTCCACTACTGTCACTCGCCACCCTAGCTGCGAAGCCATAGACGCTAGGGGTTCTGCATCAGCGCCACCACCAAAGATCCAAAAGTTAAAAGGTGCATCAATTTTTGAGAGGGAATATCTAGAGTCACCTACGTAAAACGTCTGATGTTGATCTGTGTGTTGAGTGGCCTTAATCAGCTCAGCTTGGTCTTTGCATTGAACAGCTGTTGAGGCCAATTGCTCACCATGACTATCTAACAAGGATATTTCGTTTAGGCCCGTGGAAGTGGTGGAAGCTTCAAATTCTTGGACTAGGTAACAGGACTTACCAGCCTTTAGAGTAGCGTACAAAATATCCAGCACCACTCGATGCTTTTCGGTTAGTCTTTGGATCAGTACCCCTATTTGGCCTTTGCAGCCGATTCCAAGCTCTGCCGCAAAAGAATCCTCTTCTCGTAAATCATATTCGGCATAAGCCCCTTTACCGTTATAGAAAACCTTTTTTACTCGCCTAACAATATCCGCTTCAAGGCATCCACCGCTAACAAGACCAAAGGACTGTCCCAAAGAGTTCACCATCATTATCGATCCCGGCGAGCGATAACTCGAACCCTCTTTATTTACCACCGTAGCCAAGGCCCATTCACAATCAGATGTATCAGACAAGTAATGCCCTAAAAGTGCGTAATGTGAATGTTTATTTGCCATAAGGTCAAAATCTCTCTGTTAATACCACTAAACGGCGGACTATTTTCTAAAACTGATACCCGCGCATGCGTTCCGGTCTCAAAATACCCTGCCAGCGGCCAAGCCTAGGTAATATATTCGTTATAAAAAGAGACCTAAAGGTCTAGTAACTTTTCAGCCTGCTTAAGATCGTCAGGTGTATTAATATTGAAAAATGGATTAACAGATGCCTTGGGCCAATCGACATAAACAGCGTCCATTTTATCAAGCAGCGGTTTAAAACCGCCATACTTATCTACTAATAGCGTATTTTTAATCGCGTATGTTTGCCGTTTATGCCACAAAGAGAACGTACCCTGAACAACACCCTCATAGCGGGCACAAGCCACATCGGAATCAGCTAGTCTAATCTCTCTGTATAACCGCGCAACCAAGGATTCAGGAACCAATGGGCCGTCACAGGGAACAACCATGAGATACTCGGCTCCTGACAAATCTGCACAGATTAAAGCACTGTATAGCCCGGCCAGCGGACCTGAGAATTTAGCAGTGAGATCCTCAACCACCGGACACTCAAGATAACCCAATAACGCTTGATCACCACTAACGACCAAAGAGTCAACCTGTGGTGCTAATCGCTTAATCACATGATCTAATAAAGACAAACCCTTCAAGGGCAACAGAGCCTTGCTTGCAACGCCCATCCGGCTAGATTGACCCGCTGCAAGAATAACGGCATCAACATTAATCATGACTGTCCTCGCTCCACTTTGCCGCTGCATCGCTATCGGACGACTTAGCATCTAACCATTGCTCTGACCCCTCAGCTGTTAGCTTTTTCCAGAAAGTCGCCTTAGTTTTAAGATAGTCCATCAAAAACTGAGCGGCATCAAAGGCTGCTTTTCGGTGTCCACTCGCTACGCCTACAAAGACGATCTGGTCATTAGGTGCCAGGTTGCCAATTCGATGAATCACAGTCACTGCGACTAAGTCCCAGCGAGCTTTCGCTTGCATTACGATATCGTCAAGTAAGGTTTCTGTCATTCCAGGATAATGCTGAAGGGTAAGATAATTGACCAATTTCTTAGATTTGGGTTCTCCTGTACTTGACTCAAAATCTCGAACCAACCCGCAAAAAGTTACGACTGCGCCCACTTGCGCGTTGAGGTTACGTAATCGCTGATACTCATCAGCCAAACTAAAATCATCAGCTTGCACACAGACTAAGTCGCTCACTACCCCTAACCCCCAGTGACCGGAGGCAAGAACGCTAGTTCATCACCTTCAAACAGCGGCTGATCCCATTTCACAATCATTTTGTTCACAGACACGAGAACCTGAGGTTCTGACAAGGCTTTAGATAACTCTGGGTGATCGGCCTTCATCATCTGTCTAATTCCCAACGGTGTCACATCAGATTCTAGACTAGCGATACAGGTCGGCGCATCTTTGGCTAGGTCCCCTAAGCGACCGAAGAACAACAAATTAATCATCGCTGACTCCCTGTCGATCTGCACTGAGCCAAAGGCCAGACTTGCCGCCAGATTTCTCAAGTAATCTAGTCTCCCGAATGATCATTCCTTTATCAATTCCCTTACACATATCATAAATAGTCAGCGCCGCAATAGAGGCGGCCGTTAAGGCTTCCATTTCCACCCCAGTCTTTCCTGTGGTTTTGCAAAGAGCTCTAACCCACATGACATTGCCCTCTAAATTAATATCAATCGTGATTTTGGACAACGGCAAAGGGTGGCACAACGGAATTAAGTCACTGCACTTTTTGGCCGCTTGAATACCGGCTATTCTGGCGGTGGCGAACAAATCACCTTTTGGTAACCGATCGTCTTGTACCGCAGCGGCAATAGCATCAGTGAGCTCTACTTGAGCCTCAGCCAACGCACTGCGTAAAGTATCTTGCTTTGCCGATATATCAACCATATGTGCTTCACCAAGGCTATTTAGGTGGGTCATTTTGGCCATGATTGGTACCCTTAAATAAGAAATCAAACACTAGCGTTTAGTCTGACCACTATTATGGCAAAAATTTACTAAAGGGCATACGGTTTAAACCATCATCCACGTTTTCATCTAGCACAGCTATTCACTGGATGATAAGATTCTCCGTAATAACGCTACATCTCCCATCATTTAAAGGTTCTGCAGGTATGCTTTACAAGCAATTAACATCTATTTTTATACTTACGATCACCTGCTTAGTCGAGGCCGGACAACCAACAAAAAGCGCCAACCAACCAAACTTCATTATCATCTATACCGATGATATGGGCTATGCCGACGCCGGTCCTTTCGGCGACCCCCTAATAAACACTCCATCCATAGATTCGCTGGCAGATGACGGTCAGGTATGGACTAACTTTTACGCTGCTGCGTCGGTCTGCACGCCGAGCCGCGGCGCGTTATTAACAGGGAAATTGCCAGTCCGAACGGGCTTATATGGGGACAATATTTCAGTATTCTTTCCCGGCAGTAAATCGGGCATACCCCATAGTGAAAAAACCATCGCTGAAGTATTTCAAGATAATCGCTACGCGACAGGAATGTTTGGCAAATGGCATTTAGGGGATGCTAAAACCTATTACCCAACAAGACATGGCTTTGACGAATGGCTAGGGATCCCCTACTCCAATGATATGGACTGGGAAATTGAGGGTATAACCTCAAAAAATATTTTCACCCCACCGGAGCAGATAGCCGCTAAATATCAAAAAATAGCACCCAAAATACGAGAAAATATATTCGAACCCGATATTTCTGATTGGCAGGTTCCACTTATTTCTAGCAAAACCAATTTTGACGGGACATTTACAGATCTTATTCTTGAAAAACCAGCTAATCAAAGCTTGATCACTAGGCGCTATACCGAAGAGTCTGTTCGTTTTATGACGGAAGCCTCTTCTAAAAACAAACCTTTTTTTCTAATGCTGTCGCACAGCATGCCTCATGTACCATTATTTAGGTCTTCCGCGTTCGCCAACAAAAGCGAGAGAGGGCTCTATGGTGACGTCATTGAAGAGATTGACTGGAGCGTCGGCCAAATAATGGCGGCAATAGAAAAGCTAAACATTGCACAAAACACTTACCTCGTCTTTACCAGCGATAACGGCCCCTGGCTGTTATACGGGAGCCATGCAGGGTCAGCTAAACCTCTAAAAAACGGTAAATCAACGACCTTTGAGGGTGGAATGCGTGTCATGACACTCTTTAGTGGCCCTGGTATTCAACAGGGAGTCATTGAGGGTCTTGGCATGCAAACAGATTTGTATGCAACCTTCTCTCAGCTGGCGGGATTTAAGGCATCCAAAACGGCCCTGGATAGCTTCGACCTTAGCGCCACACTAACACGTAAAGAATCCAGCCCACGAACGTTTGTACCTTTTTACTCTGGCTCAGAATTACGTGCATTTCGCGTAAATAGGCACAAAATACATTATGTCACTCAGGGCGCCTATGGCAGGGTGCCTAAACGGAAAGAGCATAACCCACCAATGTTAATCGATTTAAAGAATGATATTGGTGAAACGACTGACATCTCTGGAAAAAAACCTGTCATCACCGCAAACATTGACCAATACGCGAAGGTATTTCAACAGTCAATAACCATAAAAAGCTCAATTGTTGACAGTCAATTTAGCGAGTAGATAGGCATATTGAGGTGGTGAGGTTACTACTCAGATAGTCGTATTATTTTGCTTTTTGCATTACGGCTAATTGTATAACTGCCTTGTGAGAAATTGAGGCGAGTCCTACGGTATTATCATCGGCATAATCGCTGACCAAGCTTTTCATCGGAGGCGACCAAAATTTCTCGAGGTGCTCGGCGACCTGCATTGCAACTTCATCGGCAGGCCCGTTTGAGCTCATATTAAGTGAAATTTGATTGACCATTTTGACTAACCGATCGATTTTTGATGCTCTCATGGTGTTTCGCCTACTAATCTTTGTTCGTTTGAATAAATAACATGCCGCCCCTGTCGCGAAAAGCCCACCAAGCTAAGACCACACTCTTTAGCCAAATTAATAGCAAGAGATGTGGGCGCTGACACTGCCGCCAACAAACAGATATTAGCGCTAGCCGCTTTAGACACCATTTCATAACTTGCTCGACTCGTTACCAATACAAAACCATCACTAGTGAAATGATTTCGCGCCATGGTACCAATTAGTTTGTCCAGCGCATTGTGGCGTCCAACATCCTCACGGACAGCCAGTATATTACCCTGGGTGTCACACCAGGCTGCACCGTGCACAGCACCGGTTTCTTTCTGAAGTTCCTGCCAGTCAGCCAGAGCGACGACAGCCCTCTGTAATGCCTTGTGACTTAGCTGTAATAAACTATTAACGGTCTTTGGCGTTGGTATTGCCTGGTCTAATGATTCTGCTCCGCAGAGACCACAGCCTGTCCTACCGACTAAATTTCTTCGCCTTTCTTTTAATCCCACAAAGGCCTCAGCCGTTATAGTGGCATGTAATTCAACACCCTTATCTGTTGTGATTTCTTCAACATCCAGTAGCTCTTTGGTACCGGCAATAATGCCCTCGCTCAAACTAAAACCTGTTACAAAGTCCTCAAGGTCACACGGCGTGGACATCATGACCACATGCGAGATGCCGTTATAAACCATTGCTACTGGCGTTTCAGTCGCTACCTGGTCATCGGCTGCGACCAGCTCACCATCCAGCCATATATGCCTTTTGACACGACTAGCAGGATGAATTGTCTTATTCATTAGTGCCTGGCTTTCGCTAACAACTGCAGCTGTTCAGTATCAAACGCTTTTTGCCTGGCTTGCCAGCTTGAAGGTGCAGTTACTTTACTAATCTGCACTGCCGTGACCTTATATTCAGGACAATTAGTCGCCCAGTCGCTGTTGTCAGTCGTTATAACGTTGGCGCCTGATACTGGGTGATGGAAGGTCGTGTAAACCACACCAGGCTTTACTCGGCTCGTCACGTCAGCATGCAGCACCGTTTGCCCTACTCTGCTTTGAATGCCAACCCAGTCACCGTGATTAATGCCTCGTTCTTCAGCATCATGAGGATGAATTTCTAAGATATCTTCGTCATGCCATTTACTATTGTTAGTACGTCTAGTCTGAGCGCCCACATTGTATTGTGACAATATGCGGCCTGTCGTCAGTAACAAGGGAAACTTGCGGTTGGCGCGCTCTTCAGTGGGCACATATTCAGTAATCGCAAAAAAACCTTTGCCCCGAACAAATTCGCCAACATGCATAACTGGAGTACCGGCCGGAGTATCGTCATTACAGGGCCATTGGATACTACCCAGTTCATCAAGTTTCTTATAAGAAACGCCGCTAAATGTTGGCGTTAGTTTAGCGATCTCATCCATGATTTCCGACGGATGGTTATAGTGCATATCGCAGCCCAAGGCATTCGCTAGTGCCATCGTACCTTCCCAATCAGCTTTACCACTGAGCGGCGGCATAGTTTTACGAACCCGCGAAATACGTCTCTCAGCATTAGTAAACGTGCCGTCTTTCTCTAAAAATGAGGCCCCCGGCAAAAACACATGGGCAAACTTAGCCGTTTCATTAAGGAAGATATCCTGCACGACCAAGCATTCAATTGATTTGAGTGCCGCCTCAACATGATGTGTATTAGGATCAGACTGGGCTATATCTTCGCCCTGGCAGTAAAGCCCTTTAAAGTCACCATCAATGGCAGCATCGAACATATTAGGAATTCGTAGACCTGGCTCTGGATCAAGAGTCACACCCCATTCATTTTCAAACAGCTTGCGGGTCACTGCGCTCGAGATGTGCCTATAACCTGGCAATTCATGTGGGAAGGAACCCATATCGCAGGACCCCTGAACATTATTTTGACCACGAAGTGGATTAACACCTACGCCTTCGCGGCCAATGTTACCGGTCAACATGGCCAAATTAGCGATCGCCATGACCGCCGTTGATCCCTGACTATGCTCCGTCACACCAAGACCATAGAAAATCGCCCCATTGCCACCGGTGGCATATAAACGAGCCGCAGCACGCAAGTCAGCTGCCGGGACACCGCTAAACTGTTCAGTTTCCTCAGGTGAATGCCGCTTGTCCGCTATAAAAGCCACCCACTTGTCAAAACCTTCCGTATCGCATCGCTCAGCAATATAGTCATGAGCCTGTAACTCTTCGTTCACCACAACATGCGCTAAGGCATTTAGCACGGTGACATTTGTGCCAGGACGAACGGGTAAATGGTAATCTGCTTTGACATGCGGTGCGCTAACCAGCTCGATCTTTCGAGGATCAATAACGATAAGCTTAGCGCCCTCTCTTAGCCGTCGCTTCAATCGTGACCCAAAAACGGGGTGCGCCTCAGTGGGATTGGCACCCATAACAATCACAACGTCTGATTTGGCGACCGAGGCAAATGTTTGCGTACCCGCCGATTCACCAAGCGTCGTTTTAAGCCCAAAGCCGGTTGGCGAATGGCAAACTCGAGCGCAAGTATCGATATTATTATTACCAAAACCGGTACGTACCATTTTTTGCACCAAATAGACCTCTTCATTGGTGCAACGAGAAGAAGATATAGCGCCAATACTGGTGCGCCCATGCTCTTCCTGAATAGACTTAAAGCGCTCAGCCGTGTAGGTGACAGCTTCATCCCATGACACCTCACGCCACGCATCATTAATGCTTTCACGAATCATAGGCTTAGTAATGCGATCTTTGTGCGTAGCATAGCCAAAGGCAAAGCGACCTTTAACGCAGGCGTGGCCTTCGTTCGCCTTTCCATCTTTATAGGGCGTCATGCGCACAACCTCGTTGCCCTTCATCTCAGCTTTAAAGGAACAGCCTACGCCGCAATAGGCACAGGTAGTGACCACTGAATGCTCTGGCTTACCCGCTTCAATAATACTTTTTTCGGTCAATGTTGCGGTTGGGCATGCATCAACACAAGCGCCACAGGACACACAGTCAGATTCCATGAATGATTCAGCCTGACCCGCACTCACCTTAGATTCAAAACCACGACCGTCAATCGTCAAGGCAAAGGTTCCCTGAACTTCTTCACAGGCGCGAACACAGCGAGAGCAAACAATGCATTTAGAAGCGTCAAAGGTGAAATAAGGGTTAGATTCATCTTTCTCTGCGATCAAATGGTTTTCACCTTCAAAACCATAACGGACCGCGCGCAGACCAACTTCGCCTGCGGTGTCCTGCAGTTCGCAATCGCCATTGGTCGGGCAAGTTAGGCAATCTAATGGGTGGTCAGAGATATATAACTCCATAACATTACGGCGCAGTTTACCAATCTCTTCTGACTGAGTTCGCACCTCCATTCCATCCACCACCGTTGTGGTGCAGGAGGCAGGAAACCCCTGACGGCCTTCAATTTCGACCAGACAGATGCGACAAGAGCCAAAAGATTTAAGCGAATCGGTTGCACATAAGCGTGGGACCTTAACCCCACCCTCAGATGCTGCTCGCATAACAGACGTACCCTCAGGTACAGTCACCGAGACGCCATCAATAGTGAGAGTAACTAAGGTTTCACTGTCACTCTGTGGAGTTCCAAAATCTGGCTGAGGTTCGTAAAATTCCAACATATTAATTCTCTCTAGGGCTTTCGCCACCGAAGTCTTCTGCAAAATAAGCTAATGCGCTACGCACTGGGAATGGAGTCATACCACCCATAGCACAAAGAGAACCGAACTCCATAGTCTCACAGAGATCAGTCAACAAAATTAAATTATTATCACGATCTTCATTTTTCACAATGCGGTCAATAACCTCGACTCCGCGAGTCGCGCCTATTCGGCAAGGTGTGCATTTTCCACACGATTCAACCGCGCAAAATTCCATCGCGAATCGAGCCTGGGCAGCCATATCAACAGTATCGTCAAATACCACAATACCACCATGACCTATCATCGCTTTAATGGACGCAAAAGATTCATAATCAAGTGGCGTATCCCATTGAGATTCGGGCAGAAATGCACCCAGAGGGCCACCCATTTGAATAGCACGAATGGGCCGACCGCTATAAGTGCCGCAACCAAAACCCTCAACAACTTCCCGTAATGTTGCACCAAAGGCTAATTCAATGACGCCACCACATTTAACATTCCCTGCCAGTTGCACGGCCAATGTTCCTCGAGAACGCCCCATGCCAAAGTCTTTATAGGTTTTAGAGCCTTGCTCTAAAATACTGGCCACAGCACCAAGAGTAAGCACATTATTCACCACCGTAGGCTTACCAAATAACCCTTCAATCGCAGGCAATGGAGGTTTAGCCCTAACCATCCCTCTCTTTCCCTCTAAGCTCTCCAAGAGTGATGTCTCTTCACCACAGATATAGGCACCAGCACCGAGTCTAATTTCTAAAAAGAAGTCACTACCCGAGCTACAGATATTTTCTCCGAGAAAACCAGCTTCAGTCGCACGCTCGATAGCCTGATTTAGAATTTTATGGGCCACTGGGTATTCTGATCGTAAATAGATATAACCCTGATTGGCACCCACCGCGAGACCGGCAATCGCCATCCCTTCAATGAGCTGGTAAGGATCAGCTTCCATCAACAATCGATCAGCAAATGTACCTGAATCCCCTTCGTCGGCATTGCATACGATGTACTTCTGCTCTCCAACAGTATCAAGGACTGTTTGCCATTTGATCCCTGCGGGAAACGCAGCTCCACCGCGACCACGGAGCCCGGAATCTTTAATTTGATCAACGATTTCCTGTCCTTTTAGCTTGATCGCATGAGTGAGCCCGACAAAACCAGATAAACGTTGATAGTTTTCAATACAGAGAGGGTCACCCACGCCCGCTCGGATAAAGGTAAGCCTCTGCTGCCTCGCAAGGTAGTCAATTTCACTAACCTCGCCTAAGAATAGCGGATGATTTACAGACTTAGTGTTTTTCATCCGGGAATTCAACGAATCTAGGATACTAGGCATGTCTGAAGATTTCACCGGACCAAAGCCCAAACGGCTGCCGTCAATCTCCACTTCTAGCAGCGGCTCTAACCAAAACATGCCTCTTGATCCGTTACGGATAATTTCACCCTCGACACCGCGCTCTTTTAGTTCGCTGGCCATCGTTAAAGCAACAGAATCTGAGCCAAGCGCCAAAGCCGTGGTATCTTGTGGAATAAAGAATGTCATGCTCATTTCTTCCCTCCAGCATGAGTAGTAGCGGGAGAACGCAACTCACTAATTAACTGATCAAAGCTGGCAGCACTCACTCTGGCATGGATATCGTCATCAATACGAATGGAAGGCGAACAGGCGCAGTTTCCCAAACAATAAACCGGTTGCAGAGTTACTTTGCCATCCTTAGTGGTCTCACCATACTCAATACCTAAACTCTTTTTAGCGTGGGCTTCGATCTGACGAGAGCCCATTGATTGGCAGGCCTCAGCACGGCAAATCTGGACGCAGTGCTGACCTGTAGGACTGGTATTAAAGTCGTGATAAAAACTGATGACACCGTGCACTTCGGCACGAGAAAGGTTAAAACCTTTGGCAATCTGTTCTACTGAGTCATCGGGAATGTAACCAACGTCAAGCTTAACCGCATGCAACAGAGGCATTAAACCCCCTGGCACGCTTTTAAAGTGCTCTATGATTTGGTCAATATTAGTACGTTTATCCAACCTACTTACCTCTGAACGACTGCGTTTATTTGGTGCTAACCATTAACGCCGCATTCTACCATTATCACCCTAATTATTTGCCGTACCTAACCGACTCTTATTTATCTAATAAGGACCACTACTTTAGCGCAGATTCTCTGCGTGAAAACTTAAATGCTCTTCTATAAAGCTCGCGATAAAAAAGTAGCTATGGTCATACTCTGGCTGTAAACGAATTTGCATGGGAAACGCAGCTACAGCGGCAGTATCAATGAGTAACTGTGTATTGAGTTGTTCAGCTAAGAAGTTATCTGCCTCCCCCTGGTCGATAAGCACGGGCAATGAGCCTTTGGTGCTCTTGGATGACATTTTAACTAGCTCCACGGTATCGTATTCAGCCCACTGGCCATTGTTGTCAGTGGCGTTCCCACCGATATACTGCCCCAAGGCCTTTTGGCCCCAGGGGCACTGTATAGGAGCACAAATTGGCGAAAATGCCGATACCGACGAATAGCGCTCTGGATTCTTTAGCGCAATAGTAAGTGCGCCATGCCCGCCCATAGAGTGGCCTGAAACAGACATCTTACTACCATTGATTGGGAATTGATCATTGATCAGTGCCGGCAATTCATCAACGACATAGTCATACATTTTGTAGTGCTTGGCCCACGGCGACTCGGTGGCATTGACATAGAATCCAGCACCAAGGCCAAAGTCATAAGCGCCTTCAAGGTCATCAGGTATATCTTCTCCACGAGGACTGGTGTCAGGACAGACAATGGCGATCCCATGCGCGGCAGCATGCTGTTGCGCACCCGCTTTAGTCACAAAATTCTCATCAGTACAGGTTAAACCTGAGAGCCAATACAGCACTGGGACTGGTCCCCGCTGCGCCTGGGGCGGCAGATAAATCGAGAAAGTCATGTCACAATTAAGAGTCGTTGACCGATGACGATAACGTAACTGGCGCCCACCAAAACTCTCATTGGATCCGATCTGCTCTAAACTGCTATCTTTCACCATTTAGAATTCCACCACTGACCGAATGCTTTTGCCTGCATGCATCAGGTCAAAAGCCTTGTTTATATCTTCTAACGGCATTTTATGAGTAATCAAATCATCGATGTTAATTTTTCCATCCATGTACCAATCGACAATTCTTGGTACGTCAGTGCGACCCCGTGCTCCACCAAACGCGGTACCCCGCCAAGACCGCCCAGTAACCAACTGAAAGGGGCGTGTCGCAATCTCTTTACCTGCGCCGGCAACACCGACAATACAGCTCTCACCCCAGCCCTTGTGACAGCACTCCAAGGCCTGCCGCATCACATCAACATTGCCAATACATTCAAAACTGTAATCGACCCCGCCACCCGTCATATCAATTATATGATCAACAACGTTTTCTACCTCACTGGGATTGATGAAATCTGTCATTCCAAACTGCTTCGCAAGAGGGATACGCGAAGGATTAAGATCAATACCAATAATGCGTGTCGCGCCCACCATTTTAGCGCCCTGCACCACGTTTAAACCAATGCCTCCCAAGCCGAACACTGCTACCGTGGACCCAGCCTCAACCTTCATGGTAAATGCTACAGCCCCAATACCGGTGGTGACACCGCAGCCGATATAACAAATTTTATCAAAAGGTGCGTCTTTCCTAACTTTCGCTAATGAAATTTCAGGCAGAACCGAATAATTAGAAAAAGTTGAACACCCCATATAATGCAATAGTGGTTTACCCTCGAAAGAAAATCGGCTCGTACCATCGGGCATCACACCCCGACCTTGAGTTGCCCTGACCGCTTGACACAAATTAGTTTTAGGATTTAAACAAAAATCACATTCTCTACATTCAGCCGTGTAAAGTGGAATAACATGATCGCCAGGCTTCAGCGTTTTAACGCCTGGACCAACCTCAACAACCACACCAGCACCTTCATGACCAAGAATAGCCGGAAATGCACCTTCTGGATCGTCTCCAGAAAGCGTAAAAGCATCTGTGTGGCAGACACCCGTCGCCTTCATTTCGACCAACACCTCACCCGCTCTTGGTCCTTCCAGATCTACTTCAACGATTTCTAAAGGTTTTCCAGCTGCAAAAGCAACGGCTGCGCGTGTTTTCATATCCGTACTCCATAATAATTTATTTTCAATTTGATCAGTAACTAAATACCGTTCTACTGTTGGTGTATATTACCTCGTTAATCAAAATATAATAGCCATTGTTGTAGCCTATAGTATGTTCTGATAACGTCGCCGTCGTCACACACAATTAAAAAGGGGCCAATACAATGACCACACTTATAATTTATGCACTTGCACTTGCACTCGTTCAATTTTGGATTTTACCTGCTAGCCTCAACATCAAGAACACCACATATCTGCTTTCAAACAGAGATGGGGATGTTGAAACCTCAGTCATCTACAACAGAGTATCCAGAGCGGCGGCAAACTATCAAGAGAGTCTGCCCGCCTTCCTAGCGCTGTGTTTGCTATCTATGCATATGGATGTGGATTTAACAACAACAGCAACTGCATGGTTGGCGTTAAGAGTTGCCTTTGTAGCCTGTTATACCTTTGGTATAACCTATCTTCGGACCCTGATCTGGCTAGGCTCTCTTGCCTGCCTTATTTCTATGGCCTTGCAACTAAGCTAGAGAATATCGTTATGTCGACCCAAGGTTATGCACGCATAACCTTGGGTCATTAATCTGTGATTTACATTAGTTTTTGATCAATGGCTTCCAATAAAGAATACCGAACGCTAAAACGGCAACAATATCAGTGCTACTAGTGCGACCAACAGCCTTTAGCTTAGAATAGACTACCGCCAACTCAATAATATGTAACACCAAAAAAACGATCCCCGCCCAGGTTACTCCCGTACCCAGCGAGCCGCCGAATGGCATGGCGAAGTTAATGACAAACGCCAGCCAAAACCCAGCCAAAATATACATGTTAATCTGCGCAAATTTTTGCATTAATTACTCTCCCAAATAGAATATTTGTTTCGCAGTATCACAGTCATATATGTTACACGCAAGCGCTGCAGGCTCACACGAGGTATAACTAAGTGCTGCCTTAATCGAAAAGTAGGAGCATGGATGTTTGACAGGCGAGGCAATCTTGATTTAGTCTGCTTGGCGGCAAGAATTAATGACTTAAAACTTATATAAAGGAAGCTAATATGGGCACCATTGTCACCTACACCTATAATGACGGCGTAGCCACGATTGCCATGGACGACGGCAAGGCGAATGTACTGTCTCACACCATGTGGGAAGAATTAGAGGCGGCGTTTGATCAAGCTGAAAAAAGCGGTGCCATCGTACTATTCAAAGGAAGGGATGGCATATTTTCTGGCGGATTCGACCTTAAGGAAATGGCTAAAGGGCCTGAGCAAGCGATCTTGTTGACCGCGCGAGGTTCAAAAATGGCGCGACGAATATTAGCATTCCCTACCCCGGTTATTGCGGTATCCACTGGCCATTGTATCGCAATGGGCGCTTTCTTGATGCTCGCCTGTGACTATAGACTTGGGGCAGATGGTGCATTTAAAACGGGACTTAATGAAACTTTAATTGGCATGACCATGCACAATTTTGGGATTGAATTAGCTCGCTATCGCATCCCTGCAAATTACTTCAATCGATGCGTTATTAATGCAGAAATATGGAGCCCAATTGAAGCAATAACGGCTGGATTTTATGACCAAATAGTCCCTGCCGAACAGCTCAATAAAGCCTCACAAATGGCTGCTAAAGGATTTTCTCAATTAAATATGACCGCATTTAATGGCACTAAAAACAAGTCTCGTAAAGCCTTATTGCAATTGCTTGACCAGTGTATTGAATCAGACCTAATCATTCCTGATGGACTGGCAATCTAACGGCCCTCGATAGGTGGCCTTCTATCGAGGGCTGCCTGTTTGAGTAATTCAACTCGAATCAACCACTACCGCTTTCAACTGCCTGATCGCCCGAGTTCAAAAACTTAATCAGGCCCAAGTAGACCAGCGGTGTCAATAGTAGCCAGGGAACCTGACTACTCAGCCGTAGTGTTCGATCATTGATCTCGAGTAAAACTGGGTCGAACCAGGGCCCAAGCGGAGACAATGGCGCCCATGAGAGCGGTTTCCCTTCGCTTAATTGATCATGATATAGAAAAATTTCTACTAAGATATTCTGGCCTATAAAGAACACTAAAAGCAGACCAAATACGCCCCAGTTCCATTGCCTATAGATAGAATTTCGACGTCCCATTGCTAACCAAACCAATAACAAGCTACCGCAACAAATTGCACCTGCATCGGCCAACGAATTTAGTAGTCCATTAATATGCAGTGGAAGCATCTGATTTAAAATGTCGACCCGCCGAACCGTAACGCTATCTCCAGCAACCAAGCCATAGTTGAACCATAATTCCCAGCCAAAGGCGCAAACTATAAACATAGTTATGTAAAAAGGCAGCACCCACGCAGGAATAGACTTACGAATATGTAACGTCGGGATGAGAATCAGCGGCACCAAAGCAGAACAGTAAACCACTACCACGAGACGGATCTGCTCAAATGTCAAAATATCCAAAATACGGCCCCATCAAATTAAGCTAAACAGCAGACAGCATGATACTAGCTCACAATCGGCAATTAAGACAGCCTATAAAAAAGCCCCAGATGACATCTCATCTGGGGCTCGAAGAAACAACTAATTATTTAATTATTGTACCCATTGGTGTGCAAGTTCTTTGCCGCAAAATTTCTGGCGTTCTCACAGGTATAAACCTCTGCTGTTATCGCCTCAGCTTTAGCACTAACCTTGTGATAATTAAACGCCATCTCGCCCCTTGCTGCATAAATCTGGACATAAAACAAACTGATGAAGTCATAGTCAGTTAATGTCTGACCGAGATAAGCGAGAATATAATTAACGCCTTAACCCTTTAGGCCTGCTACCGCGACGAGCTCGGCAACTGCCCGTTCAGTAGTCATGGCATCATCTAATATTTTACCATCATTTGGAGAATAGTCCGCATATTGAACGGGTCTTCTCGCATCCATTCCCATCGATTCGTCCCAAGCTTGCACAACTCTCCACTGACATGTAACTTGTCATACCACATGCTCGCAAATTGGGAGATTTTTCTGGCCTCAAAAATCACACCAAGAGATTTTCTAAGTGACATAACTATTATAGGACTAACTAACCAATTAATTAGGGGCTCACAGGCATGCTGTTTAGCTACACTAATATTAATTTTTAATCACCAACATCGCAACCAAAAAAAGGGCTGACTTTATGAATAGGAATGATAAGACACTAATAGCAAGCCCCTACTCTAGCTACCAAAAATGGCGAGACGAAAAGCCGATATGGTGGTCTGATGGTGATCTTAAAGGATGGGTACTTAGTCGCTATGATGACGTTCGTACCGTGATGAAAGATGCTAAAACTTTCTCATCCAAGTCCATGGGAGAAATGGAGAGCCAGACAGTCGCCCTGCCGCTGCTGACTGACGATCCGCCCAGGCACACACAATTAAGAGCTATCGTAAACACGGCTTTCACTACTCGAACACTTAAGGTACTGGAATCAGGAGTTAAAGATCTAGTTGAAGAACTCTTGGATGCTATGAGCGGAAAGAGCGTGGTGGATATTTCGGCCGAATTTACCGGTCCCCTTCCGGTAACAGTAATAGCACATATGATGGGCATTCCCGCCGAACGAGCGGACGATTTTAGACGTTGGTCTGATGCACTTACTGGAACCACTAAATCTCAAGACGTGGCTGAACGTATGCCTCTTGTTATGGAGATGGCTGGGTATTTCACATCCCTTATTCCGGAGCGTCGTGAAAACCCTGGTAAGGATTTGGTCAGTGAAGTCGTGAACGCTGAGGTTGATGGCGAAAGTTTAAATGATCAAGACATCGCAGGTTTCTGTATGTTAATGCTTATTGCCGGGAACGAGACTACTACTAGTGTGCTAGCCAGTTTATTAAATTATCTTGCAGATGATCCAGAAACTTGGCAGGAACTTAGAGAAAACCCAGACAAAATAGATGCTGCTATCGAGGAGATTTTACGTTACGACGCGCCCGTGCAGTGGGTTAATCGAAAAGCTACCCGGGATGTTGAGTTTCACGGTCAAACCATTAAGACAGGCGAACCCGTTTATGTCTTTATGGGATCAGCTAATCGTGACCCTCGGCATTATGAGCATGCAGACGAGTTTCGCTTAGACAGGGGGCGCAGTGACCACCATAGCTTTGGACATGGCATTCACTTCTGTATCGGGGCACCTCTCGGACGCTTAGAGGCTCGGTATGCAATGGAGGGCCTATTAAATCGCTATAAATCAATCAGCCATGCTAAAAGTGCTGTGAACGAGCGCACTCATTCGACAATGCTGCGCGGTTTTCATCACTTGTGGCTTGATCTCGAATCAGCCTAATTCGGAGAGTTTAAAATGATGACGCCCGAATATATCCAAAACCTTCGCAAACTCATGGAGTTTGAAGCTTCGCGGACTGAGCCTCCGCAGGGATTTCCCGCTTTGCCAAACATTCCTGCGGGACGCTATGTCGACCCAAGGTTTCATCAACTAGAACAAGACCATATATGGAGTAAAACTTGGCTGTTGGCGGGACATATGGATGAGATTCCGGAGTCCGGGTGTTATATGCTTTGGGAGAATACGGGACAGCCTGTAGTTATAGTGCATGCCCAAAGCGGTGAGGTAAATGCTTTTTATAATACCTGTAGTCACCGCGGTGCGCCGGTTGTTACCGAACAGCGGGGGAAATCGCTCCGTTTGACATGTCCTTATCACGGCTGGACTTATGATCACCAAGGCGCATTGCAAGGTATTCGTGACCCAGAGGATTTTCGCGACTTGGATATGTCCCTCCATAGCCTTCAAAAGGTTCGCTGTGAACGCTTTGGTAAGTTAGTCTTCGTTAACTTTGACTCTAATGCCCCTACTCTTCTAGAGTGGCTTGGTCCCATAGCCCAAGAATGGGAAGAATTTCAGCTAGGCAGCTGCCGCTTGGCGTCCCGCGCTATATTTGATCTTGATTGTAATTGGAAAATTGCAATGGAGGCCAATACGGAGGTTTATCACGTCAGGAGCATTCACGCTAAAACAATTGCTCCGATTCTCGACGATCGCCGCAATGTGAATACTCTCTACCCCAATGGCCATGGCCGTATGGTCGCACCTGTACCAGGAGGTAAATCGAGTTTACAGGCCTTAGGTGTATCTAGCGATATAGCGGAGATAGAAACTGCGGGAGAAATTGCTCGTACGTGCCATCAATCTTATGGCATCTTTCCTAATTTAGTGAGTCCCATGAGTAATCTTGCTGTTGCCCCAATCTTGTTTTGGCCTAATGGGAGAAATAAGTGTCGAATGGAAACTTGGACAATAGCGCCGCAATGGAAGGAGGGTATGAAGCCAGATTTGTGGACTGTGGATGACGGAAAGGAACTCTGCACAGTTCTTCTTGAGGACACCCAGTTTGGTGAAAAGATTCAAAAGTCGATGGAGTCACGTGCCTTTAAAGGCGTTCCTTTAAGTTATCAGGAGGCTCGTATATATCACTGGAATCAGGCGGCAGATCTTATGATAGGGATTGATAATATCCCTGATGAACTTCGCGTCCAACAAATAATTGGAGATGAGTGGATTTATCCCAATGATCCGCGTATTGCTCAACTGAGTATTAAATGAAGATGAGAATCATCGTATCAAGCTTGTTTTATCTATATTTTTTATTCACCCCAATTGAACCGGTGGCTGACACCTTTAGACATAATGTAGGTGACATACCGCCGGATTATCTAGGTTTCGATTCAAGTGGCGATAAAGTATTAGTGAGCGACAACAAAGGTAAGATTGTGGTTGTAACTTTCTGGGCAACTTGGTGCCCTCCGTGCCTTAAAGAACTTCCCGTGTTGGAGCGGCTTCAGCGTCACCTAGGACCAGACTTAATAAGAGTAATTGCGGTCAACCATCGAGAAAGTAAGAAAAAGTTTCGTTTAATAAAAGAAGCATTTATTGATTCTCCTATCACTCTAACTTACGATAAAGGTAATAGGATCTCTAAAAAATATGGTGTAAAAGCGATCCCTCACCTAGTTATTATCGGCAAAGATGGTAAGGTTTCTTATCAAGTTAGGGGCTATGGAGAGGATTCCATTGACATGTTGGTTGAAAAAATTAACCAACATCTAGAAACATAAAAAATACATATATCGTTCATTCGATCAACAATCTGCATAGGTGGAATCTCTTCTACCTTATTAGGAGAGTTAAAAAATAATGACGCCACAACACCCAAACCTGGGTCATTAAATAAATAGGTAAAGTAGTTATGAAATACTTATTATTAACTGTTTTACTACTAGGCAGTTGCGCCATCCAGAATAGTATCCATGATATTGAATCTATACTTCTAAGTGAGAACCAATTTATTAAAAGTGCACATCTTGGATATGAGGTCCAATATCGTGTTTTCACTCCTAAAAATTATTCAGAGCTTGATGATTTGCCCTCGATCTATATTACTGATGGTCAAGACTATATTGCCAGCGGAAAGATGCCGCGATTAATGAATAAACTTATTCAAGAAAATAGGATTAGACCAACTATAGGTATTTTTATTGATTCTCGAGATACGAGTGATTTGTTAAAAAATCGTCGAAACTCTCAGTTCGCTTGTAACTATCAATATTTTGAGTTTGTTGCCAAAGAGCTCGTGGCTGAGATTGACTTAAATTATCGAACTTCTCAAAATGCCAAAGACAGGGCGATTTTGGGCTTATCTTTTGGGGGACTCAACTCAGCATGCTTTGGTCTCTTGGCCAGTGACATATTCAATGGAATTGCAATGCAATCTCCAGCAACTTTCCCGGTTCCTGATTTAATAAAATATTACGAACAATCGGAAAAGCTGCCCTTAAAATTTTATATCAGTTCAGGAAGTGTTAAGGACTTCAGAATGCCGACTGGCGTTTTTTATAGAGCCATAAAGAATAAAGGTTACCCAGTTAAATACCAAAAGGTGAGAGGATCACATAATTGGAATAATTGGCGGCCATTACTGGACGATGTCCTGATTTACTTCTTCCCTTCTCAAAAGGTTAGTGGAACTGATCGCAAGGCATAAGAGGTATAACAAGCATGTCTAAGTTAAAGGTAAAGAAAAAAGGTTGGATAATGCGTTGTAGTGTTTAGAAACACTCTACACCAGTAGGACTGCCCTAGAAAAATAATCAGCATTATCTTTGATAATTGAGGATACGACACAATTTTGATAGCATGATAGCGAAGTATTTACTCCAGCCTTGGAACTGCCTCGATTGGGAATCATTCCGCTAACTCTACGCTAGTCCTGAGGCTAACGGTTCACTAAGACTGATGCTGGGTTCAGGCATCCTGATACGCTCTCTGACGTTCTCTGGGGCTTCTATGAACTGTCTATAACCAAGGCTTATGGAGACTGGAAAATAGCTAAACTAGACTTTACCAATATTGCTTCGGCTTAATAGTGCCCTGTGCGCTTAACTGAATTAACAAGAGAAGAAACTATGGCCGATATTGAAAAAGAGTTTCTAGGACGACAGGTAGATTGGAAAGGTAAATATAAGGCGCCTCCATTTACGCCAAGATTAAAAAATGTAGATCTTGGTACGGCAAATATAGCGGGTGAACGTTATTTTTCGCCTGCGTTTATGCAGCAAGAGTGGGAAAGTGTTTGGAAAAAAACCTGGCAGCTAGTTCATCGTGCTGATGTGTTAGAAGAACCTGGAGCATTTTATACCCATGAATTGGGTAAAGAGTCATTTGTATTTATTCGCGGCAATGATGATGTGATCCGTGGGTTTTATAATGTTTGTAGGCATCGCGGTAACCGATTATGTCAGGTAAGCGAAGGTTATATAGAGAAGTTTTCCTGCCCATATCATGGTTGGCAGTGGAATATAGACGGTTCTCTAAAAAAGGTTGCTGATCCAGAGTTTTTTCGCCAGTTTGACAACGGTATACCTAAAGATGATTTAGGGCTGGTGCCCGTCCAAGTTGATATATGGGAAGGATACCTCTGGTTTAATATGGATCTAGATGCGGGCCCTCTGAAAGAATATTTGGGTGACATTGGCGTCCATCTAGAGAGTTATGATTTTGAGAAATCGACTCTGATAGATTTACAAACGTTTGAATGGAATGGCAATTGGAAGCACGCTTGGGATGCCTTTAACGAGAGCTACCACTTTGCTGCATTACACCCAAATATGGTTGAGATAGGAGAGGGACATGATATTCCCATAGAGCTTCACGGCGTACACTCAAGGATGCTCAATTACAACCGTACCGTCAGTGAAGTACTTGACGAGCGTGATAGTTGGACCGATTTACGTCGCCGATTTATGCTCAGCGCGGAAATGAAAGGTACATCGCCTGATCTTGATGCTGAGCAGGCTTCGGTGCCAGAGGTATTAGGTAAACCTATAGCTGCTAAAGATATCCATCTTCATGAGATTGAATATCGTAGGTCTATTGAGAATGAAACCAACTTACCTTACAAGCAGCTAAATGATGAACAGCTAGTGCATCAGTATCACTACAGCTTTTTCCCTAATACTACGTTCACTCAATCTGCTGATGGCGGTGCAATTTTTAGATACCGTCCGCACCCTTTAGATCCAAGAAAGTGCTATTTTGATCTTTTTATTGTGGGTATTTTGCCTGAGGGTACTGAGGTTCCAGAGCGGGCTGAGCATAAGATTCATCGCTTTGACGATGGCATTGACTATGTGAAAATACTAGAGGGCACTTTTGATCCTGCATTTGCCGAAGTGGTTGGTGAGGATGCATCCAATATGCCTACACTCCAAGCCGGCTGTCAGTCAGACAGTTTTAAAGGGAGTATTTTAGGAGATCAGGAAATACGTTTGCGCCACTTTCACCAAATGATAGATGGGTTTATTGATGGTACGATAACAACTAACAATCTGCCCGCTCAGGATGCATTTTTGGATTGACTGAGAGGATATCAGCAGAGGATCGTAACAGCGATACTAGTTAAAGGGATTAAATTATGCCTGCAAAAGAAAATAGAGCCCTGATTGAGCAATGGTACCAAGCATTAGCGGGTGGCGATTGGCAGACTGTGTCAGATCTCCATGCCGATGATGTAGTTTACCAAATGCTAGGGAGCACTCCAGTGAGTGGCACGCTTATAGGAAAAGAGCAATGTATTGGCGAGATGATCAATAAAAAATTGCTTGGTCAGCTGGACGCTAGCGCCGTAGCATTTGCAAAAAAGTGGCGCATTATGTGTGTTGATGACCACGGTGGTGTCGGTATTATGCAGGGTGGTGGGCCAACGCTTAACGGTGATGTCTATGATCAAACCTACTGCGAAGTATTCACCATCGAAAAGGGCAAAATCGTTGAATTACATGCCTTCTTTGATACGGCATTAGTTGAGCGCTGTCTGTTCCAAAATCCGCTCCAAACTGAGCGTAAGTCTCCACAGATGCCATTTAATTTCTAGTAAAGAAGTTGTGCCGAAACCAATGTAAGGGGTCTATATTGCAGATTAGGTTTTGGACGTACCTAGCAACTTCACAAAATGTAACCTGAAATGTAACCTAACAATATTTACAACACACAGAAACGAAAAAATCCCAGCATCTGCAAGGGATTTAACGATTTGATATGGCGGAGAAAGAGGGATTCGAACCCTCGATACGCTATTAACGTATACACCCTTAGCAGGGGCGCGCCTTCAGCCACTCGGCCACTTCTCCGTATGCTGTTCCGGGTGATTAATAT
>Ga0209816_1000592_pt1 | contig 28764 bp, 26 predicted proteins | sample CoawatmetaG01DNA_FD_187509 | JGI IMG/M metagenome (GOLD analysis project Ga0209816, IMG submission 187509) | Marine microbial communities from the West Antarctic Peninsula - Coastal water metaG017-DNA (SPAdes) (version 2) | ecosystem: Environmental > Aquatic > Marine > Coastal ...
GGCTGAACAAAATCTGAACCAAATAGTTTTTTATTAGGAAAAATCTCGGACGCTGCAATAAGATTAAAGCCAGTACCACAGCCAAATTCAAAAATATTATCCACATCTGAAAAATACTTCTCTAAGAACCATTGTCGGTATACTTTTACAAAATTTAGTTCAAATTCAGAGTCGACTGGTAGAATATATTTACTATTAAGTCTAATTGCTTGATTTGGTCTGATAAATTTTGGGACTAACGACTCACTGCTTTCTGTATTTGCCAAAAACTGATCGAGATTCTCTTGCCAACCTTTAGACCATACCTCTGTTCTATCTTTAGCTCCAATAATCTGCTTATCTTTATCGATTCTTTTTAAAATACTCAATATCAATGATTCTAACTGTTCGCCCTCTATATTTTGATACCTAAAATCCAGAGAAGAGATAAGGGCCTTACAATTTTCTGAAAAACTTTGTGGATCAACATCAAAATGTAATGCAAATTCCTCAATTCCTAGAGTATTCATATTAATAACTTCTCCCTTTTAATTTTAAATACACCAATTGATTAAGTCAGTAATCCTTAATCCTTAGACAACCAAATGATTAACTTTTTTGAAATCTGCTCTGCATTTAGCCCATACTGGGCCCTCATCCAATCGCGTTCCCCACTTTCAAAACAAAAACAATCATCTATTCCTATTCGCAAAAATGGTCGAAAGATCTTATTTTCTAATAAGCAAGAGCCAATATTCTGCCCTAAACCACCGCTCATAAGTCCTTCTTCTAGAGTTACGATACGTTCAGCATCAATTAAAAGACTAATGAGTCTTTTAATAGGAAGGGGTTTTGGACGATATAGGTCAAGAACTCCTACTTTTAAACCAGTCTCATTTTGAAGCAACTCTGCAGCCTTTATAGCTTCATGCAAGATAGCCCCACTAGAAACTATCACAAGATCAGCTCCATCTCGCACACGAGCAACACCTTCAGCATAGTTGTGACTCATGTCCTTAAACAAAGTATTCAGACTGCCTTTTTCAATTCTAATGTATTTAGCTCCTGGTTCTGTCACAGCTATCTCAGCAAAAGCACGAGTAGAGAACGGATCCGATGAATTATAAACTGAAAGATTTGGAACAGTCATAACTGCGGGTAAATCTTGAATACCCTGATGAGTTGGTCCATCGGTACTGTAAGTAAATCCAGCCCCAACACTCACAATATTCACTGGTAAATTCATTGCAGCAAGATCAATAGAGATTTGCTCTAAAACCCTTAAACTTACAAAGGATGCTATACCATAAACATATACTATTTTGCCACTTAGGGCTAGACCAGCTGCAAGGCCGATTGTATTTTGCTCTGCAATAGTAGTATTGATATAACGATCTGGAAAATCTTTTTTAAACTTTTCTAAACTAAAGGCTCCATGATCGGCGCTAAGAAAAACTATTCTTTCATCTTCGCACGCTAAATCATAAACGCGATCAAAAAAAACGTCTCTCATATCTTTAGCAGACCAATCAATCTCTGCCATTAAAATTCTCCATATTCACTAAGCTTCTTCATTAATTCTTGTCGAGCTATTTCATATTTCTTACCATCAATACCGCCATGATGCCATGAAGCTTGATTTTCCATAAATGACACTCCCTTTCCTTTAACTGAATTAGCAATAATTGCTACTGGAGGGCCACTTTTTCTTTTTTTCAAATTTGAAAATAAAGCAACTAGATCTTCAATATTATGAGCATCAACATTAAACACCTCCCAACCAAAAGAAGTCCATTTATCAGTAAATGGCTCAAGTTTATTGATGTCTTCAGTCCCACCACTGACAATTAGTCTATTTCTATCGACTATAGCCCAAAGATTATGAAGCTCATGATGTGATGCAAAATTTGCAGCCTCCCAAACCGAACCTTCATAACACTCTCCATCACCCATCATTACCACTGTTTGTTTATTTTTATGATCAATTTTATCGGCAGTAGCCATACCTGTTGCGATAGGAAGCCCATGTCCTAATGATCCTGAAACTACCTCAATACCAGGCACAAGATGATGTGGATGCTCACCAAACATTGAGCCCTGATTTAGGGTATTTAATTCACTAACGGAAAAAAAACCTAAGTCTGCTAGAATAGCATAGAGACCAACACCAGCATGTCCTTTACTTAATAAAAAACGATCTCGTTCCTCCCATAAGGGTTTATTAGGGTCTACCTTTAAAAATCCAGCATAGTAAAGAACAACTAAAATATCATTACAAGAATAAGCACCACCTATATGCCCCTTACCAGCACTAGCGATTGCATCAAGGATAGATAAGCGAATTTCTACAGCTTTTTTCTTAATTTCAATAATAGAATACGGACGTGGCTGCATTAGATTAGACCATTAGATCATTAGACCTAAAAATATTATTTATCATTATAGAAGCCACCATTTTCAATGAGTAAAGTTGCATGAAAATCATCTCCAACTAATGCTTCTTCAAAAGCAGGAAAAATATCTTCTGGCTCTACTAAACTAACTACGTTAATATTTGTTAGCATTTTTTTAAAAACATCTGTGTAATCAGCGGTATGCTGAGGACCACCATCAAGTGGAGTTTTTGGTCCAATAGAAGTTCTAATTATTACTCGAGGTTTCATTGACCCTTTAGACATATATTCAATCTTATCTAGATGATTTACAAGCTGATTCGATGCACAAATTAAAAAATCAAACCTTGGATAACAAGTAATAGGAATAAAACCATTTAATGCTAACCCTGTAGAGATGCCCATTTGAACATCTTCAAATACAGGTGTTTCAATTTTCCTACTATCATCAATAGACTCTAAAGTATTAAATATCGCATTTCCACTAAATTTAACAGATTGGCCTATAAAAATGGTTCTCTGATCTTCGGCCAGAAAATCCATAGCTCTTATTAGCTCATCTTTATATTTCATATGTATTATTAAAAAAAATTAAAAAAGGACCCAGTTTCCTGTTCCATGATGCGGGAAGTTTCTTTCATACTCATAAAAATGAACATCATGAGGAATTTTACTTTTTTTATTCCAAGTAATATCTGTTGGGGTATTTGTACTCATATTATTATCTTCCACAACAAATTCAATTGGCAAGTCAAAATTTCTAGAGTATTTATAGCACTCATGAAAAGTCCCTGTCTCAAAAGTCATATCTCCAATAAAGCACCATACCTTAGAGTTTTCTTTCTTTAATTTTATAGATTGAGCTACCCCTAAAGCAATAGGCAGAGACCCTCCAACAATTGAAGAGGAATAAAACTTATCCTCAAGCGAGTTAATTCCCATGCTTCTTCCTTCAACAATAAGATTAAACAACTTGTCCGGATCAAAGCCATGCAATAAAGCATGATAATGGTTGCGCCAACTACTAAAAACCCAGTCATCTTTATCAATTTTTTTGAAAATCTCTATAAGCTGATTTTCGTTATTTCCTGATAGATGAACTGGTGCTTTTATTTCGCCAGATTCATAGGCTGACTGGACTTTTTTTTCAAAGTCAATTAAATCTTTTTTATTCATAATTTGAACTTAGTTTTATTTAAAAACAAACTCATTTTGAGCTTAATTGAGTATTTGAGAAGTAGTATACAATACTATAGATAAATATCAAGACACAGAGAAAAAGTAATCTGCCCCAGAGACATATTTTGAACTCTTTGTTACTCTAAATGGAAAATAATTGGTAATGCGTTCCACCTCATTATCAAATGCTGCATCATACTTAAGCTCTATTACTAAGTTATTACTTGAAACAGTTTCTAAAAAGGTATTAAACAATTGATTAACTTTAAAGTATTTAATATCAAAATCTATAGTCAATCGAAACTTCTTATCTGAACTTACAAAATACTTCCTAGTGTAAACATCAAGAATAGTTGGGTTGCGAAAATTCAAAATATGCATATTATATTCAGGTAAATTTGAGTCCTCAAATAACTTTTGAATAGAGTCCTTACAAAAACTATCATCTAAACTAAATGGCTTCAATGGGTGGTGCTCCTTCGTACCTAGTAATCCTCGTTTAATCTTAATTTCAAGAATTGGAGATTTAATTTCACCAAAAGTATCTCCATACCACCTTACTCTTTCTTTTTCTCTATTAGTTACACCAGCTAAATTATCTTCTACATTCTGCATATTAATATCGTCTAGATATAAGCTATTAACCTTTCTTGACTCATACGCTTCTTCAAATTTAGCAGGATGAGACCTTACAATAGATTCAATTTGAAATAGAGATAGACTTTCTATTAAAAATTTTCGCTCATATCTAAAATCCATAGAAAACTCCGCTATTTTTTTGTCAATTGGTATCTTAAAAATACTATATAAACAAATGCTAGAAATAACAAGAAAATATTTCCAATTATAAAAAATCTATTTTTCATTATTGTTTTTATTTTTACAACAATCTTTCTTTTCATACCAACCTCAGAAGAACTCTCACTAATTGAGAATTTATTTTGCCAATATTCTAGGCCATACTGATCGATATTACCTAATTCATCACCAATTAAAGAAATTGGATGAAAAACCACATCACCATTAATACTAACATCAACTTTAATAACGGCATCATTTTCATTTTCGGCTAAACCATTTGCTATATAAGTGATGTTATTATGTTTCTGAAAAAATAATGGGAATGACTCTTGAGGAAATTTATTTAACTTATAATTCTTTATGCCTATGTCGCCTGAAAGAAGATAAACATTCTTTGTTTTTGCTAATAAGTTTAACTCTGGCAAAACAGTTTTTTCAAAGTCATTACTTTCTGTTAAAGGCCCACCATTTACCCAAGGGTTTATAGAGCTAAGTGGGGAGTTATTAACCGCCCAAAGTGTGCCGTGCATAAACAAAAAAATATTTTTAATTTCATTATCTTTCTTTGCGAGTTTAATGAGTTTAAGAACATAGTCACGCTGCGGTGCATCTGATAAGCCTGGTCCAAGCTCAGTATCTAAAACTATATAAAGCTCTGATGATTTTTGAAAATGAAAAAAAGTTTTTCCAAAATATTTTTCATATAAATTGCGGATACTTAAATCATGATTTCCTGGACTATTGAACACAGGAAACTCTAGCTTGTCAACCAGTGACTTTTTAAATATTTCAATTTCTAATTCACCAACACCATTTGGAGAAGCTTGATGCTGAATTACATCACCAAGTAGTATCATAAAGTCTGGGTTTAAGTTGTTAAATAATTGAATATTAGCTAAAATTGACGCCGCTGGATACAAGGACCCACTTGGAACTCCATAGGTATGGCCAGAGGTAATAAACGAATATGCATGAGGTGACTCATCTAAATTTAAGACTTTATCACTTATTTGAGAAGTAATATCTCCATTTGCATTAGATGTAAAAAATGCCATGCATAAGAGCATGCTTGAAGTGGAAACAAAACGTAATTTAAAAAACTTCATATAACTTTTGATAAACATCTTTAAACTCTCCAGATATCTTGATAGCATCAACTGTTAAGTTTGAGCCTTCTTCAATAATAAAATCATCGTAAGAGTCTTCTATATTCATTAAACTTACAACAGCATTAGCAGGCCCAAAATCTATTTTTTTCTGATATAAAGCAACGCCATACTCACAATTACTAACCTTCACATCATTAATAATGGCAGTTGAATCGTCTTTAATTGCTATTCCTATTCTACAAGAATTTATTTCACTTTTATCTATCCTCGTAAAGCTATGCTCGCCGATACTAATTCCTTTGTCTCCCGAATTAGAAATAAATACAGAGGATATATCTACAATACTTCCACTAAGATCAATCGAATCATTTCCTGAATTAATAAATTTTGTATTCGAAACTAGTCCAGTTCCAAAATCAATATCTAGAGCATCAGAATAATTATCACTAAACATACTATTCTCAATACTTACAGTTGAGTTAATTATATTTAATGCATCTTCAGAATTAATATTCATAAAACTGGTATTTTGAATATCCACGGGAGACTCAAAAAAAGTTACCGCACCAGATGAATCGCTTGCATTAACTAAACCATCTATAACTACGTGAATTAGCTTTGATTTTCTACCATTTGCAAAAACAGTGAGTGAGCCTGAAGAGCTATCTGAGGAAATCAAATTAATTGGTGATTCTTTGGTGCCTTCGAATAAAATTGGTGAATAAGAAAGAATTACTGAAGAATTAATGAAATCTATTGTAGTGTTAGGTCCGGCACTTAACATATAATTTTCAGGAATAATCAAATTTTTTTCTAATCTCCATATTCCTTCTTTAATTTTAATTACCTTACCAACTTCATTGTGATCTAAAAACTTAAATTCATTATAATTAGGATTCATTAATTTAGGCTCTTCCAGTATTCTAGAAGAGTTATAAGCTTTATAGCTAAAAATAGATTCAGACCTTTTAATATCACTACCTAATATTCTATAGTTTAATTTTAAAGAGTCAGGCATAAACAAAGAATCTGTAAGCTCTGGATACAAAGAAATATCGAACAATTCTGGGTAAATAAACTCATATATAGAATAATTCAAAGGCTTATTGTAACCCCTGCCTTTTATTTTATTAACACATGTTTTTTCATCTGAATTACATGGTAGTAATGTAACTTCATTATTATAAGTAATGCTAATCAACTCAATAGGCAGGGCTGTTGATGAAGCAATCTTTAAGGTGACGCCATCAGAATCAGATTTTTCAAAATTTGCAATAACTGCTGTATGTGGATTCAAAACTTCACTCAAAACATCGATATTGCTATAAAGCTTATTTAAAGGCAGCCTAGAATTCTTGCCTATTGTCGTCAAATCAGCACTAAAAGCTTTATTATTTTCTTTAATTTCTCTATTATATTTTAATAATAAATTATCTAGAAAACTTTTATTAGCGACACTTTTAAGCTCTCTAAGATATGCCTCTGCAAAATCAAAATCACTAATTATTTGGTCTAAGAAGATGCCTTTAACCCAGTGATCTTCATATCTATATATCCCATCTGGAGCGAGCCCCAATTCGCTAAAAGCATCATCTGGCACTGGCTCCAACCTATGAATAATAGGGTTATAATAAAAAACACTATTAAATGGCAAGAATCCATGAGAGGTTTTAAAAAGATCGCCTAGTGCCATTGCTTTTGCTAATTTATCTATATCAAAAACTTTGCTTACAGGCAAATCACCCCTCCTAAATGCACTAAGTAAGTCTATTGCATCTTGAGAATGCTTTGTGATAATGTTATCTTTTGAATTTTTTATCTCCATTGGAGCTGATAAGTAATAATCACCCCATAGGTCTATAGGTAAAGCTCCAAAAGCAGCCTTTTCTAACCAAAAAGAATCATCCTTTAAACTAATAATTGGTGCATCTCTCCTTTGATTTCTCTCAATCATAGTTTTGTTAAACTCTTCATCGAATGCATATAAGCCCATATCTTTACCATTTATAGATACATTGATAAAACCATAGTCCTTACTAATAACACCTTCCTCTTTTAATGCCATTCTATAGATCCATTCCATCATATAATTTCTTCTTTTAGGATCCATTAAAGAAAAAGATTGCATACCCATAAAGCGGTTATCGCCTTTTAATTGAACTTTAAAAGACCATTTAGATACTTCCTGATGCTCATGTGCAGTTGAACCCTTTAATCTTATCCTTACAGGAAGTGTCGATCCTTGAAAATTCATTTTGGCACTTATATAATCATTTTCGACAAATTTTAGTGAGTAGTTCTCAACAGCTAGCTTTCGACGATCCTCTAATTCTTTCAAATCAAGAAAATCAATATCAAAAGATACCATCTCTTTATTGCTTAAAGTTGGAATAGATAAATCTTGTAATATTGATACGAAATCTTTAACTTTTTGTTTTGCTAATATACCACTTCTACGTTCACCAAAAAAATCTCCAATGGCTATAAGCATCAGAGACCAGATAATAAGTATGATAGAAATCAATATAGTTTTTTTTGCTCTAAAAAATTTAAGCGGCATGGCTTTTAATAGCTTAGGGCTTTCTTTAATGATCATATTGACAACTTAAAAGGTCTTTTGAGAATAACTATTGAAATTAATTTAAGACATAAAATTTGAAATCGAATTAATAAATAGCTTTATTTTCGATAAAGCTAAATTTTAATTTATCATCAATTTTTTCAAGAGCATTTTTACCGCTAGTTAACTGAGATAAGTCATTGAATGTAACCATCAGAGCAACTTCAAGCGCCTCAGGAGTTTCATCAAACCTCCTTAAATTTACACCTGAAGAATGCTCTGATAATATCGCAATAATTTTATCTAATGTAATATTCTTAGAACTACTATGAATAGTTAAGTTTATATTTTTGTCATCATATTTACTATGAAATAATTTATGTGTGGCAACAATAATTGCACAAATAATAGCAAACGCTAAAACAGTAACTAAAATTTGATTAGCGCCCATACCTAAGCCAATCCCAATTGCTAAAAATAAATAAGCTAACTCTTCAGGCTCTTTTATTGCCGAACGAAATCTAACTATTGAGAGAGCACCAACAAGACCAAGTGACAGCGCTAAGGAAGATTTTACAATTGTAATAACAAGCATAGTAGTTAATGCAATAAGCATAAAATTTCTACTAAAGACTCTTCTATTTGATAATGTCGAGCCATACTTTGTGTAAACATTTGCCAAAATTGATGCAAGAAAAGCTGCAAGCAATAAACTAGAAATAAATACTGGTATTGACAATTGAACAGAAGAAACTGTTAAAAACTCTTCAAGAAAATCCATAAATCACTCTAAATTATTTAAACGCTATATTATAGTATACGTTTCAACATCATATTTGAATCATAACTAAAAAATAATGGACGAAATTTCTCTTTACTAGAAAATTTCTCCATAAAAATTAAGTTATTCCCCTGGAATTTTATTACAGTATGCAGGGGAGATAACTTATCAGAAATACCACTTAGAGATAGTGTAATTGGTTTTTTTGAGTAGTCAACGACAAAATTACCTTGAATTATCTTTGTATTTTTTAATGTTTTATTGTTAAAGCTGAACTTAAATCTTTGATTAGATTTAAACTCAAAAAATAATTCATAATTCTCACTCTCACCAGCCCACTTTCCATAAAGTTCATGTTTATCAATAGATTGAGAAGTAAAAACTAATAACATTACTAAAATAAGAAATACAAGATAACTTAATTTTTGATATATCAACATACCTTTATCCATTTAGTAATATTTGAAAAGATTAACGAGTTAAAAATTGCTGGCCTGACAATGTCCTTTCTCTCCAATAATTTAGTAAATCCTTCATTGTATCCTCAAAAATAATTTCTGGCTTCCACCCTGTATGGTTAAAAAACTTAGCAGTATTTGGAACCTGCAAGTCAGCATCAATTGGTCGAATACGATCTTGGTCAACTTCAATTTTTATTTCTTTTTTATTTGTTGATAAAGATATTAAATATTCTAGCATTTCACCCACAGTACAATGATAAGTGCCTCCAATATTATAATATTCTCCTGGTATTGGGTTAATAGTTACTAATTTATAGTAAGCCTTCACTGCATCACGAACGTCCGACCATGTTCTCAGTGAATCCAAATTTCCTACTTTGATAACAGGAGGAATTACTCCTGCCTCTATCATGGCAATTTGCTTAGCAAAACTTGATTCTGCAAATACATCTCCTCGACGTGGGCCAGTATGAGTGAACATCCGAGTAGTCATAACTTTTTGCCCATATGCTTCAGCGTGGTAACGACCTACTAAATCCGTCCCAACCTTCGAGATAGCATAGGGTGAGGCAGGATGAAAAGGACACTCCTCATCTATTGGTAAAAAATCTTTAGGTACTCTGCCAAATACTTCAGAAGATGAACAAATATGAATAACTGGATCAATTCCCTTGCAATTATTCAAGTTCTCAAGTAATCGTGAGGTGCCATTAATATTAGTGTCAAAGGTATCATCAGGAGATGTAAAGCTAGTTTTAGGAAAGCTTTGCGCAGCCAGGTGAAAAACATAATCTGGCCGAACCTCCTCTACAACAGTTTGAATTGATTGATAATCACGAAGATCAGCATAATGTTGGAATACACGGTCACCATTATTTATTTTCTCTAATAAATGTGATATATTTTCTAGAGGACTTCTCCAACGACACATTCCATGAATTTCCCAATTAGTATTATCCAATAAAAAATCTGCAAGATGTGAGCCAACCATCCCAGTAATTCCTGTTATTAATACTCTTTTATTTTCATTATTTTGCATAAAATTTTTAAATTTAACCGATTGAAATAATTATATATTAAAGGCCCAATATCATTATATTATCTAAATATATATACAAATCTCTTGAACAAATCTCTATTTGCTTACCATTATAAATTAATGATTGGAGTTTACTTAACAATAAAGTATGCAACTCTAGAAGTAAAACTATTAGAACTTGAAAAGACTTTATAAAAGTTCATTACTATAATAAAATTATAGACCATGGCATTCATGATGGATGGACTTTTCTTAAATGGGAAAATTAATATAAAATTTATATCATTATTTATATAAATAATCTAAATAAAATCCCTCTTAGCAAGTTGAGGTTTTATCACCATTTTCCAGATGGCTCCTGTGAAACAGTTAATAAATGTTTATTCTCAAAAGTTAATACTGATGCTTTTCTTTTCTTTAGAATAGATACATTTTGATTATTAACACCATAAATATCTTCTTGATTCTCTTGTTCATTACTAACCCAGAATGAATCCAACAAAGGCCGATCTATAGATAATCCATATTCAACATATAGGCCAATTTGCCTTGTATTTGTAATTCTTTTTACAACTTTAGAAAGAAAGCTACGTTTTTCAAAAACCTCCTCTACACAAGCTTTATCTGCAAATAGAATTTTTCCTCCAATCTCCAAAGCCCTCATAGCGACATCTTCTGCCCAAAAAACTGCTATAAATCGTTTATCTATTCCACCAATTCTATTCCAAAAAATTTTTGACATCAATGTACACAAAGGTATTAATGGAGATTCTGGAACAGTACTTAAGAACCTATGAATTTCCATATCATAGACTTTACCATCTCTAGTAAAGCGATTTGAAACTATTAGCTCTTCTGAGGCATTTTTTTCATAAAGATTAAACATTTCATCCAACGCATTATCAGAAAATATCAAATCATCAGCAACATTCATTATTAAATCTCCAGTTGTATAGTTAGCGGCAATCTCACAACATTGAGCGGGTTTTACGTTGCTATATATATAATGAAAGTTTTTTGGAAGTGAAAAATCTGGTACGTTAGGACCTACAAGTATGAGCTCAAAAGAGATGCTGCTTTTATTCAGCGACCTGTATAAATCCTCCCACATATGTGTCCTTATCCCTGAACCAAAAATACTTATAAATGGCTTCATTTTAGATTTTCCTTTTTTTCCTCGACAATATCGAGAACGAATTTTAACTCTTTTGAACCTAGGTAAAAAGGGTTTTTGATGCCCTTAAGTACGTATATTTCAGTTAAATTAGAAAGGACATAAAATACATTTCTTGCCTTACTAAGGAAAATTTTGCCCTTAAACTTTACCTTATTTCCTCTAGCATAATATTTATTCATTATTTTTTCAAAAGTTAATTTATTTTCGACATCTTTTTGATCCAGATTAGTTATTTTATTAAAATCATCTTTAAATATTTTAATATTATTAGACCAATCTGGTTCAAGTATTGCTTCATAAAATCCTGGAATGTAAACCCTATTTCTATGAACACTTCTTACTAGAAACAGAATATCTATGTGGCCAATATCCCCATCTGATACAGCCCTACAAGCAGGAATAAGCTCATTAGAAACAATACTCGTTCCAGGAATTTCAAAATATGCTTTTTTAAGAGTATCTAACCTAAATACTGAAAATAATACTCCAAAATATGAACTTAATAAGTCATCAATACGATCAATTGAGTACTTTCCAGTTAGCCCTCTCATAAAGTAATCAGTAGTATTATAAACTGATCTCTGACCATGGCCAAAATGCCTTTCCTCCTGAGATATAGCCTTTCCATTAACACCTGAATAATCAGCATTATCATCAAGAAATTTTGACATTTTTGTCAATGAACTTGGTATAAAAAAGTCATCATCTGGATTCATAACTACATATGGTGTTTTAACGTAATCAAAAATAAAATCTAAGCACTCAATAACTGAATATCCATGTAAATACTTCACCATTAGAGATAAATTACCTTCAAAACGCTTATATATAATTTTATTATTTTTGACAGAATCAATATCACTTGCATCTGCTACTATTATATTTTGATCAAAATTCCTTAGAGAATAGTATCTAAGAAGCCTTTCAATAAAATAAGTTCTGTTATAAGTAACAATTAATAAAGTAATTTTTTTATTTGATTTCATATTTCTTCAAGTTAAGAAAAACTAAAAATTTACTCAACTCTTAATTTAAGAAGGTCGGTATCTTTTAATAATTCATCATAGGATAAGGTTTTAATAATTTTTCCTTTATCAAGAACATGAATAATATCGCATTCTTTTAAAGTAGTTAACCTATGAGCAATAATAAAAACAGTTAACCCCTTATCTAGGGAATTTATTGAATCCATAACTGCACTTTCAGTAGTATTATCTAAAGAGCTAGTCGCCTCATCAAGCATAAGCACATCGACACCCTTATAAAGTGCGCGCGCAATCCCAAGTCTTTGTCTTTGGCCGCCAGAAAGGCGAACACCCCTCTCACCAACATGCGTTTTGTAACCTTCAGGCATTTCTATAATAAAACTATGAATTTGAGCAAATTTTGCTGCTTGTTTAACTTTGCTTAGATCAATATCACCCTTATCAATTCCAAACGCTATATTCTCTTCAATTGTACTATCAGAAAGATAAATAGATTGAGGCACATGAGCAATATTTCTCCACCATCCAGATAGATTTTTTTCTTCAATAACTTTATTGTCAACTAACAACTGACCACTTGAAGGTGAAATAAGACCCATTAGAATATCTAATAATGTACTTTTACCACTGCCAGTAACTCCAGCAAAGCCAATTCTAGAGCCTTTTTTAAAACTTAAGTTTATATTATCAAGCACCAAAGGCAAGTCATTCGAATATCTAAAACTCATATTTTTTAAAACAATATTATTTTTAATATTGCTTAAATCAGTTAAAGGCTTATCAATATAATCTGGTAACTTTTGGTTAAGAAGTTTTAATACATCTGTTAATGATGCTTGTACGCCTCTTATACTAGTATAAGAGTCATATAATAATTGCATTGTTGGGAGTAGTCGTTGAGCACCTAATGCAAATGCTCCTAAAGTAGGAATAACATAATTAAAATCACTAGTATTCACTCTTAAAGAATATGCCAATACTGCTATCAAAGTCATGCCTAAAGCCTCCATAATATAACGAGGACTCCCAGCAATAAAAAGATTAACACCACTTGCTTTTCTCAAAGCAAGATCAGAAGTTCCAAAGATTTTACAAAAGAAATTCTGTGTCCCATCAATAATTATATCCCTAATACCTCCAAGCCCCTCCTGTAATGATTTAATCATAAGAGTGGAATATTGCGCTATATGTTGACTATTTCTCTGAAGACTTTTACGAGTATATTTAATTACTAAAAAATATATTAAAGAAAACCCTCCAAGTGCAGCTAGGGAAGTAGACATATCGATAATTAATAACGTAGTAATTATGCCTATCATTATGAGCGATGTGCTTAATATATTCAACAGTGGCTTAATAACTCCCCCAGTAATTAAGTTAACCTTCAGAATAACACCATTGACTATTTCACTACTGTTTTGATTAGCGTGTGCAGAGTAACTTTGGTAAAGGGTTCGACGATATACATTAATACCAAAGTCATGCCCTATTGCATTTGAAAAACGTATTGTTACATAAAGAAGTGTCAGTCTAATAATTCCAGAGATAACTACAGCAACAATAAACATTGCAGTAAAGGGGAGTAATAATTGTTCTGGTGAAGTAAGCTTAAAATACTCAAAAATAGGAGAGAGAAATTGGTTTTGATAAATTATTTCAGGTGTTGTCAATGCCCCTAAAAATGGAATAACCAAGCCTATACTAGCGACTTCAGAGAGTGAGCCAAAAATCATAAGAATAAGAATAAAATTGAATTGAACTCTTCTCTTCTTGCTTAGAAAAGACAACAATTTTTTTGTTTGGCGAAATTCTTTACTTTGCTTCATCTTCTACTTTATAAAATTCCATGTTTTTAATAATATTAAGGGTAATTTTCATAGCCTTCCATCAACTTCATTCAACTTATAAATATGTTTAATATCAAAAAGAACATGATTAGTCTTTCCAAACGCATTAATAACTTTCAAAGGAAGTTCCTTAAACTTATTATGCGCAACTGCCATAACTATTGCATCATAATAATTATTTTTAGGATATTTAATTGGTTCAATTTTATATTCTGAAATAGCTTGTGATACATTCACCAAAGGGTCATAAACTTCAACATTACAATTAAAATTAACAAACAATTTATACAAGTCTACTACACGAGTATTTCGTATATCAGGACAATTTTCTTTAAAGGTTAAGCCCATTATTAAGATATTACTATCAGAAATAGGAATGCCTTTTTTACTCATCAAGTCACAAACACGCTCCACTACATGATGACCCATATTGTCATTTATTTTTCTTCCTGCAAGAATTATTTCAGGAGTATAGCCAGCTTCAATTGCTTTATGAGTAAGGTAATAAGGATCCACACCAATACAGTGACCTCCTACCAAACCCGGAGTAAAAGGCAAAAAATTCCATTTGGTTTTGGCTGCTTCTAATACAGATTCAGTATCAATATCTAATTTATGAAAAATAAGTGAAAGTTCGTTAATCAGGGCAATATTGACATCCCGCTGCGTATTTTCAATGACTTTTGCAGCTTCAGCAATTTTAATGCTACTTGCTTTATGTGTACCCGCAGTTATTATTTCTTTATAAAGATTATCAATAATATTTGCTGATTCAACAGTTGAACCTGAAGTTATTTTTTTAATATCTATTAATCGATGCTCTTTATCTCCTGGGTTAATTCGTTCTGGTGAATAACCACAATAAAAACCTTTGGCTTGATCTTGGCTCAATAATGAACTTTCAATATTTAAACCTATTAACTCAGAAAGGTATTTAAGGCCACTTATATTTTCTAATATTGGCACACAAACTTCTTCTGTTGCTCCTGGATATACAGTTGACTCATAAATAACAATATCTCCATTTTTCAGAACCTTGCCAACTGTTTCGCTGGCTTTTTTAAGTGGCTCTAAATTCGGTTTGTTGTTCTCATCAATTGGTGTTGGTACAGTAATAATATAGATATTACAGCTTGAGATTTCTTCAAGATCAGTTGTAAGACTTAAGCCTGTAGCTGCTTCTAGCTCAAAAGACTCAACCTCTAATGTTGAATCATAACCATTTTCAAGTTCATTAATTCTGGACTGATTTATATCATAGCCAATTACCTGATATTTTTTACTAAATTCTACAGCCAGTGGAAGGCCAACATACCCAAGGCCAATTATGCAGATTTTATAATTAAATTTCATTATTTAATAATAATTCTTATACCAAGAGACAAAATTTTTCACACCTATTTCTACTTTCATTGAAGGCTTATAATCAAACTCTTCCACAAAATCATCAACATCTGCATAAGTATCTGGGACGTCTCCTGGCTGAAGTGGCAGCAATTCTTTATTAGCTTTAATTCCAATTACAGCCTCTAATGCTTCAATATAATCCATAAGTTTAATAGGAGAATTATTCCCAATATTATAGACACGCCAAGGTGCCATTGAACTCCCTGGATCAGGATTATCGCCGCTCCAATTTGGATTAGGCTGTGCAGGCTTATCTAAAGTCCTAATAACCCCTTCAACAATATCATCAATATATGTAAAGTCACGAGTATGCTTACCATAATTGAATACTTGAATTTTTTCGCCTGATAATATAGCCTTTGTGAACTTAAAAAGTGCCATATCTGGTCGGCCCCAAGGACCATAAACTGTAAAAAAACGCAATCCTGTAGTTGGCAAACTATATAAATGACTATAGCTATGTGCCATTAGTTCGTTGGCTTTCTTGCTTGCAGCATAAAGGCTAAGTGGATGATCAACATTATCATGGATTGAAAACGGCATTTTTGTATTAGAGCCATAGACTGAGCTGCTAGAAGCATACACAAGATGCTTGACATTGTTATACCTACAACCTTCCAAAATATAGCTAAAACCAACTATATTAGTATTAATATATGCGAGTGGATTTTCAATTGAGTATCGAACTCCTGCCTGTGCAGCTAAATTAACTACTCCATCAAATTGATGATCTTTAAATAATTCTAAAATAGCTTGGCCATTCTCAATATCTATTCTGATATGAGTATAGTTTTCATGATCTTTATGCCGCTCTAGACGTGATTCTTTCAGCACAGGATCATAATAATCATTATGATTATCAATGCCAACCACCTTGTCACCTCTTTCTAATAGCCTTATTGAAAGTGCAGAACCAATAAACCCAGCTGCACCAGTTACTAGTACTTTCATATAATTTGCCCTAATACCATTAAAACCTACCTGTTCTTAAAAAAATTCTTTGATATAAAATATTATCTTAATAAAAGTTTTATTCATGAGATTAAAAATAATAATGAGCTCAAAATATTACAATAAAGGCTTTAAAAGGCAATTTATGCAATTATATATAACTCATGTTTAATAAATGAACAACAATTATTTATTAAAAAAATTGATTTAAATCTAGTAGTTTTAGTTTTTCTCTTTCAGTGTTTGTTAATTATACTGATTAACGATGCTCTATAATTGAACAAAATTTATTAAACGATGATGAATAAAAAAATAGACTTCGACAACAAAACGATTCTTATTACTGGTGGAGCAGGTTTTATCGGCAGTAACTTGGCCTTTTATTTCCAAGAAAACTTTCCAAAGTCTAAAGTGATTGTGTTTGACTGTTTTAGAAATAATGAAACTTTTCATAATGGAAATTTAAAAAGCTTTGGTCATTACAAAAACTTAATTGGATTCTCAGGTGATGTTATATGCGGGAATCTAAATAATAAAGAAGATATAGCATTATTAAATAATTATAAATTTGACTATATATTCCATCAGGCAGCAATTTCCGATACTCGTGTATTTGATGAGGAAATAATAATGAGAACAAATGTTAACTCTTTTTATGACTTACTAAATATTGCAAAAGTAAATTCTTCAGTTCTGGTCTATGCAAGTTCTGCTGCTACCTATGGAAGCCTATCTTCTCCTCAAAAAGTTGGCAAGGAAAGTCCAGAAAATCCATACGGTTATAGTAAGTATATTATGGATCAAATTGCAATGAACTTTCTAAGAGACAATCCTAAAATGACTATATCTGGGCTTAGATATTTTAATGTTTATGGTGCTAATGAATTCTATAAAAATAAAACAGCATCAATGGTTATTCAATTAGCTCATCAAATTCTTGATAATAATCCACCAAGACTTTTTAAAGGGTCAGACAAGATACTTCGTGATTTTATTTATATTAATGATGTTGTAATGGCTAATATTTTAGCCTGCAGTCCAAAATCAAGTGGAATATTTAATATTGGTTCTGGTGAACCTAGAAGCTTTCAAGAAATTGCTGACATCTTACAAAAAGAGTTGCAGACTGACTTGGGAACAGAATATTTTTCTAATCCACACTCAGGCTATCAAACTCATACTCAGGCGGACATGTCTTCCTCTAAGAAAAACTTAGGTTTTGAAGTTAAGTTCACCCTAGAAGAGGGAATTAAAAACTATATTCCAGAAATTAAAAGACTTCATGGAAGTGGTACATGATTAATTTTAAAAATATGAAACCTAAAATTTTAGTAGTTGGTGATCTTATAATTGATCACTATTTATGGGGTACGTGCGACAGGATTTCTCCAGAAGCTCCTGTACAGGTGGTTAATATTGCTAATGAAAGTATTCAACTGGGCGGGGCTGGAAACGTTGTTAATAACCTTCATGCATTGGGTGCAGAGGTTGATATTATAAGTGTTATTGGTAAATGTAAAGCTTCACAAGAATTAAAAAAATTATTATCAGATATTTGTGTAGAAACTCATTATTTAATAACTGAAGATGATCGTATTACTAGTAAGAAAAGTAGAATAATTTCTGATCAGCAACAAGTAGTAAGATACGACCGTGAGTGTACGAATGAAATTAATAAAAAATCTAAAGAAACTATTCTTAAAATTTATAAATCTGTAGTCTCTAATTATGACTGTGTATTAATATCTGATTACGGCAAAGGTGTGCTTACTTTTGATTTAACCCAATCACTAATTACAATTGCTAATGTAAATAATAAAAAGTTATTAGTTGATCCTAAAGGCTTAGATTATGCTAAATATAAAAATGCTTATCTATTAACTCCTAATAAAAAAGAAGCTAGTGAAGTAACAAATGTAGACATTAATAGCCATGAAGATCTTGTTAATGTAATTCAAAACCTTAAAAATGAATACAATCTAACTTTTTCTCTCATAACACTCAGCGAACATGGGATAGCTATTTTTGATAATGAATTACGAATATATCCAACTGTTGCTCGAGAAGTATTTGATGTTACAGGCGCTGGAGATACTGTCTTAGCATCACTGGGCTTCGCTTTGTCGTGCAATAAAAGCATTGATGATGCAGTAAAATTTGCAAATTTAGCATCGGGTGTAGTAGTAGGGAAAATTGGCTCTGCAACTGCATCTCTCAACGAAGTTATTGACTATGAGTCTAGTATGCATATGTCTTTAAGTGATGAGCATATTAAAACTTGGGATGAAATATCCTTTATTTCCGACGAATTAAAAAATATAGGTAATAAAATTGTTTTCACAAATGGTTGTTTTGATATATTACATATTGGACATATAAAATACTTAGAGCAAGCTAAAAAATTTGGTGATACTTTAATTGTAGGTCTTAATTCAGATAATTCAATTAAAAGGCTAAAAGGTGAAAATCGCCCTATAAATATTCAAGATGATCGTGCCTACATTCTGTCCTCATTAGAAGTAGTGGACTATGTAGTAATATTTAAAGATGATACACCCATTGATTTAATCAAGCTCATTCAGCCAGATGTTTTAGTTAAAGGTGGGGATTACGAAGGTAAAGAAGTAATAGGACAAGATATTGCTAAGGAGTTAAAACTGATAAATTTTATAGATGGTAAAAGTACTACACAAACTATCGAAAGGATACTAAACACATGAAAGATATAATTAAAAGTGAATTTAATGAACATATAAATACTGCAAAATTACTTCATGAGTTAACTGATTCTGTTCAGATTTCAGCAAAAATTTGTATTGAATCCCTAACAAATGGTGGGAAGATTTTAATATTTGGAAATGGTGGCAGTGCAGCAGATGCTCAACATATTGCAGCAGAATTAGCTGGCAGGTATAAAGTTGAACGCAAAGGCTTACCTGCAATTGCCCTAACAACCGATTCATCAGTTTTAACTGCTATTGGTAATGATTTTGGCTATGAACATGTATTTGCCCGTCAAGTTGCAGCATTAGCAAATAAAGGTGATGTGGTAATAGGTATTAGTACAAGTGGTAATAGTGCCAATGTAATAAATGCGCTCAAAGTAGCATCTGAATTAAACTGCAAGACAATTGGATTAAGTGGTGGAAATGTCAGCGCTATTAGTAAAATAAGTACTATTAATATAGCTGTAGCATCTCTAGACACAGCGCGAATTCAAGAAATGCATATTGTTATTGGACATACTATTTGCCACTTAATTGATTTGGAATTTCAGCCTTAATTCAAGACCTTTAACTTTTCCAATACATCAGTAGATTTAATAAGTTTCATACAATTGTGATGCTTTAGAGGACAAACACGCTTCATGCATGGCTGACAGTCTAAATCCTTCTTTACAATTCCACTCTTTTTATTCATCCATTGAGATGTTTCTATATCTTTAGTTGGTCCAAAAATTGATACAGTAGGAACTTGAAAGGCTGCCGCTATATGCATTGGGCCACTGTCTCCTGTAATAAATAAATCAAGAGTAGCAATTTGACTTAACAGTTCTTGAACAGTCATTTTGGTTGCTAAATTTTTAAAATTATCTACACCTTTTTTAATCAAGTGTTTTTCAATATCTTTTGCAATCTCTTTTTCATCGTGACCACCAAAAATAATAATATCATATTGACTAGACAATTTTTCAGCAACACTGGCAAATTCCTTTGGATACCATCGCTTTGAACTTCCATAAGTAGAGCCTGGGTTAATACCCAAGAGTTTATTTTTTCTTTTTTTATTATTCTTTTCTATATATAATTTCAAATTACCAGGGATGGAATTAATCCCAAGACTATCATTAATGAAATTATTATATTTTTCGACTTGATGATTTTTAATATACTTATATTTATTAAATTGATACTTGTTTTTAGAAGAAATAAAAAATTTCATAAATTTTGATCTCAGTGAAGTCCTGAAAGAAAAGAATGCATCAAACTCACCAAAGCTCTTTGCCGTCTTATAAAAATTACTAAATTTTTTATCTAAAACATATGTTTTAACAATTTTTGGATGATATTTAAGTATCTCAATTGCAACAAATGAGCCTACTAATGTAATTTGAGAATCATCAAAAAAATTTACAAGGTTTTCTATAGCTGGAGTTGACATTACTGTATCACCAAGCCAGGTTGGAAGTTCAATCAAAATCTTCATTAGATAAGTTTATAATGTTTTTTACTTAAATCTAAACCAAACAAATTTTCAAGCTTAATTAAAAAACGATGTTTTTTTTGTTTTTGAGTTGGCTTATAATTAGGGTCCACTTTATATAAACCATCCTCATTGGGAAGCCATTCTTTAATGATTGCAGGGTGTGAACCCTGAAATTCTTTAAGAATAGATTGATCCATTTTTGAATAGTCAATTATAACTGGCTCACCACCCCAATACTTTTGAACTTTTTTACTTTTAAGATTCATCTGATTTTCACTTCGAACCCAACCATAATGGAAACATGAGGCACCAGTATGTTTAGCTTTAGGGTACCTTCCCTTTTTGTTAGAATCTAAAATAAGCCAAAAAAGACCATCTGGAGCGTACGATCTAAGTGAGTTTTTTATAATTCTAGCTTCTGAACGATACCACCCAGGTGAATTAAGCACGCTATTAGCGTTGCCATAAAAGTGTTTGAAATCAAAAACAAGTGCCTCAACATTTGAATCATTTAAATGTGTTTCCATTGATTTTTTTATTTTCTCTAAATCACTCTCGTGATAAACTTCATCACCTTCAATATAAAAAGCCCAATCACCTGTGCAATTAAATTGAGCAATCATTTTTTGCTGGCCATAGACATATCCTCGATCCTGCATTTCCTCATTCCACTTAGATTCAATAACTCGAATTTTTTTATCCTTTATGGAATAAATTAAATCTAATGTATTATCTTCACTCTCACCAACATTAATAACAAACTCATCGACTATTGGTAAGATAGATTGTATTGATTCTAGAAACGGATATCCAAGTATTTGTCCATTCTTGATAAATGTAAAGGCACTAACTTTCATATTTATTTATTGAATTAATTCCATCATCGCACCATTTAATCTGATTATTTATTACATCTTTTAACATTTCATCATTCTTTCTTAGTGATTTTTGAGAACTTTCATTGTGCCACAAATGAAACTGAATAGCATTAAAACGAATATTTTTTCTTTTCACTCCAGCATTCATCATTCGAGCTATTAACTCACTATCCTCTCTTCCCCAGCCCTCAAAGTCATTATTAAAACCATTTACACTCATAAAATCATTTTTATAAAAGGCCATATTATGAGATTTAATACCACGTAATTGATTTTTTTTATTTGAAAATATTAAAGAAAATAATTTCGAATGAATAGAGTTTTTTCTGTTCTTTAACCCCGCAGAAAAAAATGAAAAATTAATTAATTTATTTTTTATAGCTATTTTTGTTTGTTTTTCAGATAATAAGACCCTTGACCCTTGAACAAAGTATCCAGGCTCAGCAATCAAAGTATGATCTAGTACAAAATTCTTATGAAGAATTGAGTCTCCATCAACTAGAATAATATAATCCCCTATTGCATGAGCAATTGCGTTATTTCTTGACCTAGCAGCTCTAAACCCACTATCTTCTTGCCATGCATGAATAATATTTAAATTAGAGGTACGCTTGAAACTACTAATTAAATTTTTTGTTTCTTGAGTGCTTCCATCGTCAGCAATAATTATTTGATCTGGGGCAATTATTTGACTATTAACACTCTCTAAAACTAATTGTAATGACTCAGGCCAATTATAGGTTGTGATAATTAGAGTAACGTTCATTAGTTAATGAATTATTAGATAAAATAAGAGGAAATTATAAGCCATTTATTAATAACGGTTAAAAACTTATGAATATATCTGTATATATTATTGCATTTAATGAGGCTGAAAAAATTCATGATTGTATAAGTAGTGTTCTATGGGCTGATGAAATTATTCTTGTAGACTCGAATAGTACTGATGGAACAACTGAAATAGCTCAAGAGCTTGGGGCTAAAGTTGTTCATATTCCCTTTGAAGGATATGGCGCATTAAGAAACCATGCAATAACTCACTGCTCTGGAGATTGGATTTTTAGTGTTGATTCCGATGAGAGATGTACAACAGAGGTTCGAGACGAAATTCTTGAACTTACTAAGAATTCGTTACTTGATATTTATCTAGTTCCAAGAAAGAACTTTTTTATGGGTAAATGGATTAAACATTCAGGTTGGTACCCAAATTATAGGCAGCCACAACTCTTCAAAAATGGAAAAATGGAATACACTATGGAGCCTGTTCACGAGGGCTTTATAAGTAAAAGTAATAAAAAAATTGGTCATTTAAAAAATTGTATATGGCAATATCCATTCAAAAATACTGAGGAACTTCTCCATAAGGCTAATCGTTATTCATCACTTGGCGTTTTAAAATTAAAAGAAAGAGGTAAATCCGGAGGAATTTTTAAAGCCTTTCTTCATGGGTCTTGGTCATTTTTTAAACACTACATTTTTAAGTTAGGTTTTTTAGATGGTGGCCCAGGGTTTGTAATTGCCTTTGGGAACTTTGAAGGTACTTTTTACAAGTATGTCAAACTACTTGAATCCAAAAAAGAATGGAAGTCACCAAATACTAATCCAATCCATAAACTTAAAAAATGATAGTACCAGTGATTTTATCAGGAGGAAGTGGAACAAGATTATGGCCACTTTCTAGAAAACTATACCCAAAGCAATTTTTAAGCCTTGTAAATGAAACAACTCTATTTCAAGATACAATCATGCGCTTACCTGCAGAAACTTCTGATCCTGTTATTATTTGTAATGAAGAGCATCGATTTATTGTATCTGAACAACTTCGACAGATAAAATCTGGAAATAAAGGAATCATTTTGGAGCCAGTTGGAAAAAATACTGCGCCTGCAATTGCTTTAGCTGCTATAAGCTTATTGAATGAAGGAGAAGACCCTACCCTTCTAATTTTATCTGCAGATCATCTTATAGATGGTAATGAAAAATTTCGTGAGGCAATTGAAATTGCAAGTAAGGTTTCAGAAAAAGGGAAAATAGTTACATTTGGCATTCACCCTAACAAGCCAGAGACTGGTTTTGGTTATATTGAAGTTAATAATTCAAAGAAAAGTCAATATTACAATATTGTTTCATTTACAGAAAAACCTAATTTTGAAATTGCAAAAAAATACTTAGCTTCTGGAGTACATTATTGGAATAGTGGAATATTTATGTTTAAAGCTTCAGTATATCTAAGAGAGCTAGAAAAATATGAACCTGAAATTTATGCTATTTGTAAAAAATCTTTCACCAAAAGATATAACGATTTAGATTTTATTCGACTAGATAATAAAGAGTTTTATAAATGCCCTGACAAATCAATAGATTACGCTATTATGGAAAAAACAAAGACGGGTGTTGTTGTTCCTTTTAATGGAAATTGGAGTGACATTGGATCTTGGCAAGCATTATGGGAGTCAAAGTCTAAAGATTCTAATAACAATTTCAGTGAAGGAGATGTCATTCTGAATGAGGTCAGTAATTCATATGTTTATAGCCCAAATCGACTTGTGTCAGTTAATGATCTTTCAGACTTAATTGTTATTGATACCCAAGATGCATTATTAGTTTCAAGTATGAAAAATTCACAAAATATAAAAACCATAGTACAAAAACTAAAAAGTGAAAATAGGTCTGAATCTGATAATCATCAGAAAGTATATAGGCCATGGGGTTATTATAATTTGATAGATCATGGTAAAGGCTTTCAAGTAAAGCGTATTTTTGTCAATTCAGGTGCTAAATTATCTTTGCAAAGGCATGAAAAACGTTCTGAACATTGGGTAATTGTCAAGGGGGTTGCTCGAGTAACCTGTGGAGAAAAAGTTTTCCAATTAAAAGAAAATGAATCAACCTATATTCCTAAAGGGGAAATTCATAGGCTTGAAAATATCAAAAAAACTCCTCTAGAAGTTATAGAAGTCCAAACTGGTACTTATTTAGGTGAAGACGATATTACCCGCTTAGAAGATGACTATCTAAGAAATTAACTCATGCAGCTTAGTATCTATCTCAAAATCTTCTTCTTTTAACCAATCTTTAAATGTAAGCAAACTAAATTTAGCTCTATCATAGTTCGCTTAATCGCTCGTACAAAAAATATATAAGATAATTTTTCTCAATAACACTTTATTTTTTATTTTTTAAAAACCATTTTTCTACTTCCTTAAAAATTTCTTCTGGCTTAATTGCATAAGGTAATTCATTCTTACCATGATTACTCCCACATCCAACTTGCCCACAAACTTCACAAGGTAATGAAGATTGAAAAATTGTTATATTGTCATAACTTTGCATAGGCTTATTATATTTAGTGCCCTGTTGAATAGTATTTGACCATGGTGACCACATACTTAGCCTTGTTGACCCAAATATAGCAAAAATACGTTTATTTTGAGAAGCTGCAATATGCATATTGAGAGTATCCATCCCAATATAAGCTAAAGATAGTTGACTTAAAGCAAAGTATTCTTCCAGAGAGGTAGTGCCAATTAAATTGTATATATTAGTGGCTTTTGGAATTTCCTCTTTAATCATAGAGTCAATTTTATTTTTACTTCCGGTAATTAAAATTGGAATACCAAGAGTATCGAGACTTTCTAACAATTTACTTCTTAACTTCTTTGGATAAATTTTATAGTTATATTGTGCAGAAGGATGAAAAATAATAAAATCTTTAATTCCTTTATCAAAAAGCTTTTTATTAACCTTATTTAAAATATGAACTGAATTCTTAGGTGTACTTTGAATATTTCTATGATCAATTTTTAATAACCTAAGTGGCATTAAGTTATTTAATAAGATATGTTTATTAACATCAAAATCATAATATTTATCGAGAAATATTCTTTTCCACCAAGATTTTTTATATTTTTTCTCAATTGCACTGATTGAATTTTTACTCGCTAATAGTGCATAAATTACACTTCTATCACTTGCTGTTAAATTAATACTTAAATCATATTTTCTAAATAAAGTTGTTATTATTTTTTTTTCTTGTCTATACCTGTTAACTTTTTTTTTCTTATATGAAAATTGATGGATATTATTGATGTTTGGGAAAAGTTTTGCAAGAGGATATGTATCATCATTTATCAATAAGTCAATCTTAGGACCGCCATAGAACTCATATAAAGCATTAATTAGAGTTAGGCTAAATAATACATCACCATTTGATCTTTGAATAATAACAAGAATATTTTTAATCATCCATATGTTTACTATAAATAAATGCACTAAACAAAATAAACAAGTTACTTGTATAGTGGCCTAATAAATAGGAATCACTCCACATAATAACCAAAAATAATAAAGGCATTCCAACACCAACCTCCTTCACTAATTTACTTGAACTTGATAGAGCTATACTGAATTGAGCATAAAAAATTGATAACAAGCTAAATAATCCTAAAATTCCAAATTGAGCCAATTCTAACAAATACATATTATGAGGTTGCGAGGTAGGACGCACATCAGGGCTGTTAATCGAATTGATTTTTGCATACTCTATTGGGAAATCACCTGTACCAACACCAATAATTGGATTTTCTAAAAATAGTTTATAAGAATTTATAGCAAATGTAACTCTTTGTCCAACTGAGGTATTTCTACCTTGATCATAATTTACAACATCGCCTATGCCTTGCATAACTCTAGCTTTAAAACTAGGACTAAAGTTAAATGCTGAAAAAGATATTAGTGATATTAAAAAAATCGATATAAACATTGCTTTAACTTGAGAATTTCGAAAATACTGAAACATTACAATAGCTATTGCACAAAAAAACATCACTTGACCAGCCCTTCCACCTGTTATAAACATATTAACACTCATTGTTAAAGTAAAAAAAGTGTACCAAATACGTTTATACTGAGAAATTTTTTCATCAGAAAATAGTTTATTTAAAACTAAATAAATAGCAAATGCTAAAAAAGGGTTATAAGAGATATGGCTCATTAAAGGAGTAGGATTGTCTAAATTAGCATATTTAAATGGCTCAATAATACCAAACCAGATTAGATATGAGAGGCTCTCCGAAATAGTTATACCAATTAAAAATGCTGCAATATAGTACTTAATATTTTCTTTTCTAGTAATAGTTAGAAAAATAGGCAGGACAAACATAAAAGGAAGCATTTTTCTTACCATCTCTAAGCCCCAACTGATATTTGAAGTCCATAAAAGACCAATAATATGAACTAAAAAAAATATAATCGATACAATAGCTAATTTATTTTCAATAATTTTATTAAATTTTTCCAGATAGTTACCACTAAAAAGCCAAATTAAAACTACTAACCAAATTGCAATATTGTTTCCTGACACTGTTAGCGGCAAAAGAAAAAAAGCAGCAATAATTAAATGCTGGTATAGACGATCAACAGAACTTTGGTAATTAACCATAAAGTATTGGTAAAATGATTTGTTTTATAGAATAGACATATTTTAAAGGAATCGTAATTGTTAGATAAAGCTATTTTTTTAGATAGAGATGGAGTGATTAATAAAGAAGTTAACTATCTTCATAATATTGGTTCATGTGAGTTCATTGAAGGTATTTTTGAATCTTGTAAATACCTTTTGAAACTTGAATACAAAATCGTCATAGTTACTAATCAATCTGGAATATCTCGGGGCTACTTCACTATTAAAGATTACGAAAAACTAACTAAATGGATGCTAAGTCAATTTAAGGATCAAGGCATATCAATTCTTGATACGTTTTACTGTCCTCATCTACCAGAGTCGAATTGTGAGTGTAGAAAACCGAAACCAGGTATGTTTTTTTCAGCTAAAAAAAAGCATAGTATTGACTTGAGAAACTCATGGATGATAGGCGATAAAGAGACAGATATAGGTGCTGCCTCATCTGCAGGTATTCAAAATACAATACTTGTAAGAAGTGGTCATAAAGTTGAGGAGTCTTCATCTAAAGCAAAATTTATAATTAATTCAATCGATGATATTAAAGACATAATTACTTCATAAAAAATACTTTCTACACTAGTATTTTTTTCTTAAAGTAAATTTTTTGCTAGACTTGCTATCTCGAATTCATCAATATCATTTATTGAATTATCTTTTTTATTAATTTTAAGAGGATTTACTTTTGAGTCTGACTCAATAATTTTATTAATATTAGTTACACAAGTATTTCTATAGCCAGGTGTTGGACCAAATAAAGTGATTGAGGGGGTATTTAAAGCCCAAGCCATATGAGTTGGACCAGTATCTGGGCCAATTACAAGATCAGCCTCAGAAATTAATAGAATTAAAGAATCTATTGATAGCTGTTCACATACATTTACATGTGGTGCAAGATTTTTTATTTTATGTGCTAACAAATTTTCTTCAATACTGCCCCAAATAATGATGAAATTTGCATTCAATAAATTTGTCAATTCTGCAAATTTTTTTACTGGATAGCGCTTTGTTGCAAATGATGCCCCAGGAATTAGAACAATATTTTTTTTTGTTTCTGAAAAACATGGGCTTAACTTTTTTTTATGAGAATATAAAAAAGGTAGTTTATATCCAATCCCTTCAATTTTTAAGGGTAAATCTAAAGCAAATTTTATAAGCTCAAAATTACGTTCAATAACATTTTTATCATAAGAAAAATTAAAGGTTTTATTATAAAAAACTGATGCTAGCTTCTCTTTAATCGAAAACTTGTCAAAACCTAAGATTAGCTTAGAAGGTAAACATCGAGAAATAATCGCTGACTTTATTAAGCCTTGCATATCAAGCACTATATCGTAAGGGCCAAAATTTCGTAACCCTCTTAACTCTTTGTAAAGTAAATAAAGCGATTTTTTCTTTTTTATTTTTTTAATATTTACTACATGAACATTATTGAGATGAGGGTTAAACTCCAATAAGCCCTTAAAACTTTCCTCTACTATCCAATCAATCTCAATTGCTGGATTATATTTTTTAATAAACTGCAAAACAACCATTGCATGAACAATAT
>Ga0209816_1000593_pt1 | contig 28711 bp, 29 predicted proteins | sample CoawatmetaG01DNA_FD_187509 | JGI IMG/M metagenome (GOLD analysis project Ga0209816, IMG submission 187509) | Marine microbial communities from the West Antarctic Peninsula - Coastal water metaG017-DNA (SPAdes) (version 2) | ecosystem: Environmental > Aquatic > Marine > Coastal ...
CACAACTTGTAGATGATTTTCCTAATTATACTTACTCCGTTCCAAATTTTTATGAATTTAAGTATAACATTCCATTTACTGATAATTTGAATTTTGAAAATATAGGATTTGCATCAAGAGCAGAAACTAGAAAATGTATGCATTGGGTACATGGACATAGTGGATTTATTTTATCAAGTAAGTATGATTTTATTAATTTAAAAGATACTACTCAATATTCATTTCCTAATATTAAATTTTACCAATGGTCTCCTTTAATCCTTGATCAATTTATGAAAAAAGATTTTGGTATATTTCATGGAGCATATTTTAAAGAACCATTTGGATACTCAATATTTCAAGCAGTTGACTACGGGAAACTTCCAATAATACATACAGAGTGGGCAAAAGATGTTGATTACAAATATAGAGCATCAACAAAGAATGAATTTGATATTTGTATTAAACAAATACGTAAAGATACACACGAACAAAGATATACTGAGTTTGCTAAACTAAAAACGTATATGCTGACTTTTGATAATAGAGAAACGTGGATACAAAACATTAATTCACATATTTCATAATTATTTGATATATTTATATATATTTATATACGTTTGGTAAAAAACTCAATACTTATAAACATGGGGGTTTGGGGGACAGCGCTAAAAGTAGTTAATAACTGAAAAGATAAAGAAAAAAGAAATACTGATAACTAATATACTAAGACAGTAGATCACTAAAGGTTTCCCTTTTTATCAAAAAATCTTACTCCAATTAATCATATATGAGCATTATAAATTTCAATCTTATAAAAGAATACTTTACCAACAATAGAAAAGAATCTGTTGATGTTAATGGTAAAATATATGATGAACTAACTCCTGTTAAATATCGATGGACTCATGGAGCTACTGATAAGCATTTGGGAGATGGTATGTTAATTTATACTGCCATACAATACATGAGAGCAAAAACTTGTGTATGTTTAGGAAGTGGTGGTGGATTCATTCCGAGAATAATGTCTCAAGCAAGAATTGATTTACATGAACAAGGAATATTTGAAGGAGATAAGATTATGGAATGGGGTGATAGCGGAACAACTATTTTAGTAGATGCATCAAATGGAGTTGGTGGTTATACTGATTGGGTTGATAACAATTCATTTTTTAGAACAAGCTTCCCATGTAGAGTAATATTAGATACAACTGAAAATGCATATTACAATTTTTTTGTTAAAGAAGATATAAAAATTGATTACTTACATATAGATGCGGGTCATACATACGAAGATGTAAAAAATGATTTCGAACTATATTCAAAAATACTTTCTCCACATGGTATCATAACAATCCATGATACAGATTCATCGTATGAAAAGGAACATATTATAACGGATGATATTCTTGATGACTTTCATCAGGAGTATTCAGAAGGACCTTCTAAACTTATAGCGGAATTAAAAGAAAATAAAGAGTGGGAAATTTTCAACTTTTTTAATAATGGTATACTTAGAAATAGACCATCTTCAACTGGAATAACATTTATTCAGAAATGCAAAAAATAAATCTTGTAACAGTTGTTGGTCACAACATCACAATGCTTCCACACATGTTGGAACACTACAAAAACATTGTTGATGAAATTTATGTTGTTGTTTATAGACAACATGCAAACGATGGTATTTTAGATGAAATAAAATCTCTCGGAATAACCCCACATAAAGTAGTAACAGAAGAAAAATTTAATTGGGAAAGAGTAACTCAATTATATAACGAAGTTAAACGAACAAAGCCTCAGGAATGGTGGGTGGTTTCGGATGATGATGAATTCCATGTTTACCCAAAACCAATCAGAGAGATGATTTCTGATTGTGAGGAGAATGGATGGAAATTCATAACGGGAGGTTTTCTCGATAGGATAGGAGAGACCGGAGAGTTTCCTTTGGTAACAAACGAAACTAATATATGGAGTAAGTTTCCACTTGTGGGGTATTTTAGATATCCAATGAGTGGAGCTTGTCCAAATAAAGTTTGTGTAATGAAAGGTTCGGTGGATGTTACGCCTGGTCAACATTATGCAATTATAAATGAATCACATGTATGGGGCACTGAAGGTATTAAACACCCTCTTAGGTATCCAATCGGTAGAGGTGAAGGATTTGTACAAGTTCATCACTTTAAGTGGGATTCAACCGTTTTAGAACGATTAAAAGAAGTTTCTGAAACAGAAGAAAAATATTCCTTTTGGGAAGAGTATAGAAAGATGTACAAAGCAATTCAGATTAACGATTGGAAAATCGATATTAACAATCCTGAATTTATGTTTGAACAAATGGAAAGTAACTTTCATTTCGATTACTCAAAGTGGAATAGATTAACAAGAAAAATTATTACTATTTAGTAATTTTATATATTTATATACAATAAACAAAAACAAAAACAATTAATTAATTTACGTTATGGCAAAAGATGAAACTTCACAAATTTTAGAAGAAAGAAAAGTAAAAGCACTTGAAAAAATCGGTAACTCCTTAGATGCACTTACATTGTGGGTAGAAGAGATTGATAAAGATGCATGGGGTCCCAGACTCGAATGGTATATGTCTGAATGGTATGAAAATACAATCAAACCTATGAAAAAATAAATAAGTATTGATGAACAAGCTTGGTATCATTGTACCTTATAGGAATCGTAGAAACCATCTAAATCACTTTACAACGTCAATAAAAAATCATTTCAATAAATCTAAAATAGATTATGAAATGATTATAGTAGAGCAATCCGATGAACTTCCGTTTAATCGGGGTTCTCTGCTAAATATTGGTGTTAATAAAGCTAAAGAACTTGGGTGTAACTATGTAGTACTACATGATGTCGATATGATACCAAACTCTGATGTAGATTATTCTATAGTGGATAGACCTACACATCTTGCAACTGATTTTACATCAAACCACTACAAAAAACAGAAACGTATTGTTTTTGATGAGTATTTTGGTGGTGTAACCATATTTCCAATAAGTGATTATTATCATGTAAATGGATATTCTAACAAATATTGGGGATGGGGTTATGAAGATGATGATCTGTTGTGGAGATGCAAGGAAAACTTTTTTGATTTCAACACAAAAGAACTACCATTAAGTTCACATTCTTCAGCCGCATTACAACTGAATGGGTATACTAGTAAAATTACTATACCTAAACCGTTTAGGTTAAAAAACTATACTATATTATGTTCTTTTGAACCTAATGAAATTCAATGCAACGATGGGTTTACATCAGATGAGTATAATCTTTTCTGTATTCCTGGATATGATTTAAGTTTTTCTTATAATTCATATAAAAGATATAAATTTGAAGTATTCAATGCCGATAAAGAGTGTATAAGTTTAAAATCAAACATATCTCCTCCAAAGCAAACTACATTATGTGTTACTGTAAATCAAGATGATAATGTTATTAAATTTTATCAAGATGGTGAAATAGTTGATTCGATTGAATTTCCTGGTAATTTATTAAACTATGCTTCTGAAAAGAAGATGTACTTGGGTGATTCTCCTTCATTGGAATTTAATAATAGAAGACCTTTCGGTGGAACAGTTGATTATTTCGCAATGTTTAATCATTCACTAGAGGAAGCTCAAATTAAGGAAATATCTACAAACAAATCAATGGGTCTTACAGAATCATTTGGTGATTATATTGCACCACATACTCTTGAAGTATGTTATGATATGAAAACTGCAACTTATTCTAGTATTCCTGACTTAAGTGGAAACCGAAAAGGTAGAACTGCTGAAGTTATGGATTGTAGTAAAGTACCAATTCAACAAGCTAATGATTTTATGAAAATACCAGTTCCATGGAGAAGGGATTCTACTTTTGAATTGTTATATCATAAAGAAAATGGGTTTTATGAAAACAAATGGACTTGGACAGATACACGAAAAAATCAATTACACTTTTATAATAAAGTATTAAAAGGAAAATCTGATTACAAACGAGATGGAATTGATAATGTTAGATTTAAATTATTATCAGATACAACTATGGATGACTATCATTTTATATCAGTAGAATTATGGAAATAAAACAATTTGAAATAGGAGTAATTGCAGGTAACTTTGATGTTATACATCCTGGTTATGTAAAGTTATTTAAAGAGATGAACGATGTTTGTAAAAATCAATATATCTTATTACACGACAATCCTACAATAGAAAGACCTGAAAAGTTAAAACCAATCTTAAATACAGAAGAAAGAAAAGAGATGTTACAACATTTTTTTACTAATCCTGTATTTTTAACCTATAACACAGAAAAGGAATTAAAGTTTCTTTTATATAGTATAAATCCTGATGTAAGATTCTTGGGAACTGATTATGTGGATAATCCATATACAGGAAAAGATTTGGGAATACTTATTCATTGGATAGACCGTTCACATGGTTGGAGTACAACTAAGTTTAAAAAATTAATATCAGATACAGTATGAAACTAGGAGTTTGTGTTCCTTATAGAAACAGAGAAGCTCATTTAAAAGAGTTTGTACCACTTGTTGGGGAGTATTTAGAGTCCAATGGAATAGAATATTGTATGTACTTTGGGCATCAATGTGATGATAAGTTATTTAACAGAGGAGCAATGAAGAATATTGCTGCTAAACATGCGTTTGAAGATGGATGTGATTATATAGTTTGGCATGATATTGATATGATACCTGAACAAGGTGGAGGAGCAGATTATTCCTTTCCAGAAAAAACACCAATTCATATTGCAACATCAATATCTCAAATGGATTATAATCTAAAATATGAAGAATATTTTGGAGGAGCAGTTTTATTTACAAAAGAACAAGTAGAAAAAACTAATGGTTATTCAAATGATTATTGGGATTGGGGAATGGAAGATGATGATTTATTTTGGAGATGTAATTTAGAGGGATATGCAAATAACACGTATCTTGATTACCCAAGTACATTAGATAACTACTTATCATTTAATGGTAAAAATAGTTTTGTAAAGATACCAAAACATAAAAAATTAAAATCATTAACATCTCGTTCACATACAATTTCAGTTTTAGTACGAGCAAATCAACAAGAAGAAAAAGTTCCAATTTGGTTAATAGGTGATGATGATAGAAGATTCTGTGAATATCCAATACTAAGAAGACCAGGATATGATTACGGATTGAGTTATAATAATTCAAGAGCATATACTGCTCAATTATGGGATAGTACTCAGAATCATTTATATCAATGGATAAAACGATATGAAAATCAATGGGCATGGATTACTCTAAGTGTTGATACATCTAATCAAAACATACATTTCTATTTAAACGGAAAAGAATCAGATGCAAGACATGGTCATGGTACACAATCACCACTCAAATATGAAGATAGATTAAAATCATATGGATTGGATGATTACTATTTAGGAACAACCACTTCAACTTCTAAAACAGAACCCAATAGATGGTTTAAGGGTGATATAGCTAAAGTAATGATGTGGAATCGATGTTTGGATTCAGATGAGATTTCAAGCTTACATAAAGAAACACCAACTGATAAACTTGTATTACATTATGATTTTAACAACAAAGAACAACTTGATTCAACAAGAGTAGCTATTGATCTAAGTGGTAATGGTATAGATGGTAAAATAACAAGAGGAATATTTAATAAAGAACAAATTAAAATTCCACATACTGTTATACCACATCGTAAAGGTGGAAAAATGAATTGTTTACCACACCAAGATGAAGGAATGATTAAAGATTCAAGTGGAAACGATGTATGGGCAAAAGGAGAAACTACTGCTCGAAACGAGAAAAGATACATCCACGAGATGCAACAAGGAACATGGGATTATAAATCTGATGGTATTGAACAATTAGAATATGAATTGTTGAATATTGAAGAAATATCAGAAAAAGCAAAATTAATAAACGTAAAATTATGAGTGAAACTCCAAAATTAGATCCTTCTTTAGCTTTCGCTAATAATCCAATTTATGTTAATACCAAGAAAGAACTTGATGCACAAGGATGTGGATTCTGTTTAGCTAAGTGGACACAAGTTACAATTCACTTACAAATGGGACATACTCACTCTTGTCATCACCCAACTACACATAAGATAAATCCAAGTGAGATAAAGAGAAATCCTTCTGCACTACACAACACACGTTTTAAAAAACGTATACGTAAAGAGATGTTGGAAGGTGGGAGACCTGAGGAGTGTCATTACTGTTGGGATGTTGAAGATGCCTCTCCACAGTTTTCAGATAGAGTATTTAAATCAGCAGAATCTTGGTCACTTCCTCACATGCAAGAAATTAAAGATTTGGGTTGGAGGGGAGATTTTAATCCTAAATACGTAGAAGTTGCATTTTCAAATGCGTGTAACTTTAAATGTTCCTATTGTGGACCTTCTTTTTCATCAGCATGGATGCAAGAAGTAAAAGCACAAGGAGCATATCCAACACTTGATAAATTTAATGATTTGGAAGGATTGATTGGAGAGGGTAAAGTTCCTATATTACATACAGAACATAATCCATATGTTGAAGCATTTTGGAAATGGTGGCCTGATTTATATAGAGATTTACATACATTCAGAATTACAGGTGGAGAACCACTTATGAGTAAGGATACGTGGGGAGTATTAGATTATATTATAAACGAACCAAACCCAAACAAAAAATTAAGATTGGCAATAAACTCTAATTTAGGAATTCCTGATAAATTAGTTGATAGATTAATAGAAAAGATTCAAGCAATTGAAGATAAGGAACTTGTAGAAGAATTTATTATATTCACATCAGTTGATGGGTATGGAGAACAAGCGGAGTACATTAGAAACGGATTGAATTGGGAACAGTTTGATAAAAATGTAAATAAAGTTCTTTCAAGTTGTAAACGAGTTAGTATCACGGTAATGTCAACTTTTAATGCACTATCAGTACCAAGTTATACGAAATTAATAGATTATGTTTATGATTTAAAAACAAAATACACTTCGAGCGATAGATATTGGAACTCAGCAGTATTTTTGGATACATCTTATTTACGATATCCCAAACACCAAACTGTAAAGATTTTACCAGAAAAATGGGCTATTAAAATAAAAGAAGCTGCAAGCCATATGGATTATCTTGGTATTCCAAAATTTGAACACAAACATGTAGGATATTCTGATGTTGAAATACAAAAAGTAAAAAGAACATATGATTGGATGCTTACTGATAGAAATGAAGAAGAACTATTAAAACAAAGACGTGATTTTGGAGTTTTCTTTAAAGAACACGATAGACGTAGAGAAACGGATTTCAAAAAAGTATATCCAGAACTGGCAGATTTTTTCGAACAAACACAAACTATAGAATTATGATAATAGATGAAAACAATATATTTTTCTTCGCAAACGGAGATAAGTATAATTTAGTTGATAATGATATGCAAAATTTACTCAAGGGAGATTTTTCTATATATTGTAGATTTAAACCAGATGTAAAAACAATAAATAAAATTATAGAAGAAGATGGTGTATACAATGGAGCAATAATTGCAAAAAATGGTAAGCATGCTGGAATATTTCATAACGGATATATCGGAGAAAATGGTGACGTATCCAAAAAAATAGGATGGTGTTTTTGGTCACATGATATTGAAACAGGATTAGATGTAGAAAATCGTATGGAGTTTGATGTACTTTGGGAGATGGATGAAAGTGGTATTGAAGAAGAAAGATATTATGATGTTGTTTTGAGTCATAACTTTAATAAGAAAGAATTTACATTAATAGAACTTAAATCCGAGTGTTCTGTGAGAATGAACTATGATAATATAATTGATTATCATAATTCTTACACGTGGATAGGTGCTGCAACATTAATAGCAGAAACTCATCAATCAATATTCCTGGGAGATATTGCAAAAATAAGTATTCAATGTAGTACGGCAGATGAGATGAGTTGGGAGGAGTTCTTTAACGATTATAATTCTTGGTTAGAAAAAGCATATGGATATCGTACTACTTTAAAAAATGTATTTTGTAGTGATTTTTCAAAACGAACCTATTATAAGTTAATGGATATGTCTGGTAATGGATTCCATCCTGTTTTATTCAAAAAGGAATGGGTAGGTAATGAATAGTAATGTAAAGATAATACTAACAGAAGGAGATAGTTGGACAGCTGGTGATATAATAGATCCTAAATTAGAAGCACGTGGTATAACAAATATTGATCATACAGATAATGATGCATATAGATTACCAAAGGTATGGCCGGATAAGTTATCAAAACTAACTAATATTGAGGTACGTAATACTTCACATGCAGGTTCATCTAATGATGGTATAGAAAAAAGAGTAATATCACAAGTTGGGAATTTATTAGAAAAATATAATTCAGATGAAATTTTTGTAATAGTAGGATGGACTTCTCCTGAAAGAAAGGATTTTTATTATAAAGATATAATGAATGAATCTGATTCAGGTAGGTGGGAAACTATATATCCAGCATCACCTGCTATCCACACACCATCTAATGGATTTGAAGAATTTACTAAATTATATACTACTTATTTTTGGAATCAAGAAGAGTATATTATGAGATACTTAATTCAAAATATCAATATACATACTTATTTAAATTCACATAATATAAAACATATATTTTTTGATGCATTTTATGAAACATTTGAAGCAACAAACGACCCACAGAAGCATGGTATATTGGATAGTGTTAATTTAATAAAAGCCATTAAAAGAATACCATTCTCATCAGAAAATATTCAAATAAAAAAACAATACATAAAATTACGCAAGAGTAATTTCCTAGATATAACATTTAAAGAATTTATACTTACAACACTAAAAGAACATAAGCAAGTTGATTTATTTGATAATCATCATCCAACAGAACTATCACATCAGAAGTGGGCAAGTTATTTAAAAGAATCTCTATTATGAAACATTTAATTGATCCATTTAACCAATGTAGTATGCATGATGCTCATGAATCTATTTTAAAACTATATGATGATGTAAGTGAAATTAAAGAACTTGATAATAGGGGAATTTTAATAAACAGACCTTTATTTTCTCATTCAAGCTTACCCCATACATTAGGTACAGATACAGTACATGTAAAAGAATTTGATTTTAAAGAACCATTTCTATATTGTATATGTGTTCATCATAATACAAATCTATGGGCAAAGCATATAAATAAAATTCCAAAAATTATATTAGATAATGTTCGTAATGGAAATGGTAAATTGGTATTCGATGATACAATGGAAGGTGCACCGTATACTGAGTTTTTAAATATAATATACAAATCAATTGATGATCTAGATCTACCAGCAGATAAATTATATTTTGTAACTAATAATTTATTAGCAGAATCAACTCATGAAAAATGGAAGAGTAGTAATCATATTAGAAAATATATAAACCTATTTTCATTCATGTACAATGTTCATGATATTCAGAGATTAAAACATCTTAAAAAAAATCCATGTTTACCTGATAATATAATCATGGAAGATGAATTAAAATATAAAAAGGATAACTTGCATAATGTAAAACATTTCTTAAAAGTTAACAGAACTGATAGATGGGAGCGTAATTTATTTATGCTACATATGAATAAGAACAATATATTAGAAAATAGTTTAGTAAGTTTCCCACAATTTCAAGATATGAATGAAGATGAAAAAAAGGATTATGAGGGAGATTGGCAGAATTTAACAACAACCGATAATATAAACTCATTAAAATCAAAGACACCATTTAACATAGATTATACAGATGAAACAAACGTTGGTCATCCTGGTCATGAAGTAGGCACGTTTAACGCAGATTTGCCTTTCGACCCAATCCATTACAAGAACTCACTTATAAGTTTAGTAATGTGTGCATTTCCATTTCAAGAAAATGCTTGTCACTTACATAGTTCTACATACAATCCAATATTTTGTGGACATCCTGTAATTCAATTTGGACCATATCAACATTTAAAACAAATGCAAAAAAATGGGTTCAAAACATTTTCAAATTGGTGGGATGAATCATACGATGATGAAATTGATGGAAGAAAACGATTAAAAATGATAATGGATATATCAGATACTATTTCAAAAATGAGTATTGAAAAAGTGTTTGATATGATTGTAGATATGAAAGAGGTATTACAACATAATTCTGATTTAATTAATAATTATAGTGTAAATGATAATTTAATTAAAAAAATACTTAAAACGTAATGCCCATAAAGGAATTCACACAAAAGAAAATAAAAATAGCCATAATACTCGCAGGACAATTGCGTCATTGGGATATTACTTCCAAAGTGTTTCAGATGTATAATGATATACATCCAGATGTGCAATATGATTTTTTCTTATCAACATGGGATGATTCCTATTTATCGAAGGATAGCAAATTCAAAGCAAATACAAAAGCTATAGAATCTAACTTTTCATTTCTTAATGCATATGAAGTAGTTGGTACTTCTATAATCGGAAACTACGATGACGATTATGTAAGATATCCCTATTTATTAAAAAAAGTTAATCAATTGAAAAATGATTATCAAAATGAATATGATATAAAATACGATTGTGTAATATCAACCAGACCTGATATATTTTTAAGTTTGCAGATGTTACATCGTGTAAACGAATTAATAAATAATACCAACTCTGATCAAATTACTCCAAATACAATATATGCTGAAAATGGAATTACTGAAAAACTAACCAACATACCAAATAGTTATATAAAAGAACCTCATTTTCTCATGCTGGATCTTTACGTATTCGGTCATGAAAATGCTATAAACATACACGCTAATGTATACGATGATATGTATGTTAAAAAAATACAACCAAACCAGGGAGTACATATAACACCCGCTGAACATATAATAAATAATAAATTAAATTGTAGACCAATTGGTAATCTATCCGTAGGTATTATAAGATATACTCATGTTGATTATTTTAATAACTTACTCCAAAACGGAAAATTAAAAAATATGTATAATCTGATGTTGATAAGAAAAAATCATAAAGAGGGCACATTACTAACTGAGAAATTCAAATCAGATTTCAATGAATTATCAACTAACTACGTCGAACACCTTTACGGAGAATACCAAAAACCTAAAAATGAACAACAACTTTTATAATAAAAAGATAACATTGATAGTTCCAGAGGAACTAAATTACTCATTTCCACCGCATATTGATTTATATGTTGGTACTATAGAAGAATGTTATACTAAAATTAAGAGATATGAATTAGATAATGATGAATTCTACAACGGTCATTTAATATTAAACAATATATCATTGTTTAAAAATTTAAAAGAGCTGATATTCACAAAATATTTTAATAATATTGATGTAACCCACAATGTACTATTTACTCAAGAAATAAATCATAGTGGTCACAGTACCGAATGTTATCTTAATGAAGATATTATGTATTGTAATTCATTTGTATTTGCAATAGCTGCAAATGCTAGTAGAACTAATAATAATATTTATGGTGATTGTATATGCCATAGAATTGAATTAAAAACTTTTAACAATGAGAATAGCAGTTTGTTTAAGTGGCCAGTTACGTAACTGGGAACTCGCCTACTCCAATCAAATAAACCATTGGTTGTATGGTGGACATCAAGTAGATTACTTCACACACACGTGGGACTATAGTGGTGACAGAACACATATCAGCGCTGATTATGTAAATAGAGATGTAGAAAAAGAAGAATATGATAAATTTATTCAAACTTACAAACCTAAAAAATCAAAATTAGATTCTAAAAAACAAGATTTTTTTTATGGAAACGACCATTGGAGTTCTTTGTTTTATGGATTTTCACACTCTATATTATTAAAACGCGAATATGAACTAGAAAATGGTTTTGAATATGATATAGTTGTTAAATCTAGACCTGATGTTATTTTTAATCCACATTGTGGACCATCGTGGCATACAATAGAAGAAGAAAAGTATGATAATGCTTCTATAGCTTATTTTAAAGAAACACATTCAGATAATAAATTATTCACTACACATGGTGGAAGTATGCCTCACGAATTTGGTATGTTTAATATAAACGATTGTGTATTTTTATCAAATTCATATACCATGGATTTAATGATAAACATATATTTTTATAGACAACAGAAAATAAATGAAAAAATACCAAATTACAAAAATTATAATATTATGGGCCCAGGTGTTTTGATAGGTGAGTATTGCCGTGATTATGGAATAACAACCGAAGTTGGGGTTGGTTTTCTTGAAACACTAATAAAAGATGGATGTCCTACTGATTTAGATTTACTAACCCCAAAGGGATATAGAGATATGGATACATATTTCAGAGACTGGTATAAACCAAAACTATTTTAAATTATGATAATAGATAAAAACAAAAAAGGAACTATAATACTATCACATTATAGATCTGGAGGTACTCAATTAAAAAGTATAATAACTACAGTTATTGGTAATGAAATGCCTTTTAACTATATTGGAGAAATTGATTTTGATGAAACACAAAACAATTTAATAGAACAATTCGAATCACAGGTGTTACATATACATGGGATTTATGATATAATATTATTAAACAATCCTGTTGTTATATCGTTTTTATATTCTACCAACAGGTTTGAAAAATTAAAAGAAGAGTATAATATCATAATGTTGGAACGTAAAAATAAAGAAAATGTTTTATTATCACTTCCATTGTGGCAACATTTAATAAATGAGGGATTATTTGTAGATGTAGAATCACAAACGCCTGAAAATATGAAAATATTCCATGATAAGATGTTAAACAAGATAGAGGCAGAACATATATATTTAGGAACACATTTACCAATAACAGTATCTCCTTCAATCGAATGGATGAACACCATATTACGTATCTTTACATACGAAATACAGATGATACACTCTATACAAAAGGAATATCAACTAACACATGTTTATTACGAAGAATTTGAATCTAAAGAAAAAATGATTCAGTTCAAAGATAAATATTTTAAAGATTCATCTGATTCTAATTTGATTAATAAGCTTATTAAAACAATAGTAAAGACTAGATATCATTCCAAAAACTATGTTGATTACTATGAGCCAGTTGTTGGTAAAATGATGAAGGTTTGGAATATTGATAAACTATAATGAAAACAATAGCATTTTTTACATGTTCAAATGGATATGGTCACTTAAAAAGAATCATAGAAGTTTCTAAGAATCTCTTAGATGATTTTCATATAACTGTGTTTTGTGAGAAATATCAATATGATAAATTTAAAAAAGAAATTTCAAAGCTTCCCATTAAATTCAAATTTTATAATATAGGAAATATTAGATGGGATTATACACTTGAAAATAATGATATATACTTTAAACAATATATTGATTGGATAGATGAAAATAAAAAGCATTTGTTTAAATATGATATTGTTGTAAGTGATAATGTAGCTGGGTTATTAATTCATAGAAAGGATATAATTCTTATGGGTTCATTTTTATGGCATGATGTGTATTTTAATAAATTTGGTACAAACCAATTAAGTACGTTTGATTCCAAGTTAATTTCAGAAACGAATCCACGAATAATTACTAACAAGTATGTGGAAACAGGTACTCTGAGGAAACATTCAAATAAAATACAATTTGGGTGGGGATGTGAATATAAGACAATAAAACCAAGTAATAATTTTAAAAAAATTGTAATCGTAAAGCCAAGTTTATCATACTTGGATAATTATACAAACTTTTTTGATAAAATTTCTAATAAATATAAAGATAACTATCTGATTTCCAACGATTTACGTGATAGTGATAACGATTCAATATTCGTAATCAGACCTGGAATAGGAATGTTAACTCATTGTATAGAAAATGGTACATTTCCAATCTGTGTTTATGATAAAATGGATTCATCCGAGATAATAGAAACTGCAAAATTAATAGAAAAAATGGGACTTGGTATCTCTCATGATATTAGTGATGAATTCTCATTAAAAAATATACAAAATCTATTAGATATATATTTATATAAAAGAAAAACATACGAATTTAATGCGTATGAAAAAATATCTGATTATTTAAAAAATGTTATATGAAAATAGGAGTTATAGGATATGGAATGGTGGGTACTGCAATTACAAAAGCATTTAGAGAATTAGACCACTTTGTGTATGTTTATGATATAAAGTTACCAGAATCTTCATTAGAGGCAACTCTAAATAGTGATATAATCTATATATGTGTTCCTACAAAACAAAATCAAGATGGTTCATGTGATGTTTCGGTAGTAGAACAAATAGTAAGTAAATTATCAGAGCACGAGTATGGAGGAACTATCGCAATTAAATCCACAACACAACCAGGTACTACTGCAAAACTACAAGAAGAGTATAAAGATTTAAAGTTAGCACATGTGCCAGAATTTTTAAGAGAAAGATGTGGATACGAAGATTTTACAGAAAACCATAATGTACTTATTGTAGGTACTACTCATAAATCAGCATATTTAGATGTAGTTAATTCTCATGGACATTATCCAAAAACAGTTACACAAGTAAAACCATCTGAATCAGAACTTGCTAAATACTATTCTAATTCTTATAAAGCTTTAAGAACCATCTTTTCAACTACATATGGAGAAATTAGTAATCACTTGGGTGTAGATTATAACCAAGTATTAAATGCATTTTTACTAGAGAATGTACGAGAAGAAGAATATTTGGGATATAGTAAAGAGTTTAAGGGATTTGGTGGTTCATGTTTACCAAAAGATGTATCTGCTCTATCATCATTTGTAGAAACAGAAAAACTGAATCTAAATATTTTTAAGTTTATTATAGATGAAAATAAAATAATTCAAAAATGAATATAATCTCAGGAGAAAAATGGCAAGATATTTGTCATGTAGGAATTAGCAAAAAAGAACATACAACTTTTGAAAGTAGTAATGAAGATAGTTTATGGTTAGATATAGATGAATTTGATTTTGAGAATTATGATAACCCTTCCTTAGTATATGCTAACAGTTCTCTTTTGAATAGATTTAAACCTAAATTGCTTGAAAGTGAGTTCATTGGTAAACTTAAAAAATTTAAAAATCCTTTTGATTTAATACTACATCAATCTGATGATTCTTTTGATGATGTTCATAAAATTCTTTTTGATATACCTAATATTAAAAAAATATATAGTCAAAATGTAAATACTACTCATGAGAGATTAATTCCTATTCCTATAGGATTAGCTAATAGTAGATGGGAGTGGGGAGATTTGGAGTACTTTAACTCAGTAATTGATAACGATATAACTAAGACAGAATTGGTGTACTTTAATTTTGAAATTATAGGAGGACAGAGAAAATACTGGAGACCATTATGTTATGCAGCTGGAGTTAGATTAAATTTAATTGAAAGTAAACGGTTAAAGTTTAAAGAGTACGTTAACGATTTGGCTAGATACAAATTCTGTTTAAGTCCAGAAGGAAATGGTATCGATTGTCATAGGATGTGGGAGTGCTTTTATCTTAAAATAGTTCCAATATGTCATAGAAACGTAGTTACTGAACATTTTGCTAAATTATTTCCTATAGTACTAGTAGATGATTGGAACACGTTTAAAAAATCTGATTTAGATGGAGTATATGAATCAGCTGACTGGTCTAATTATAATTTATTGGACTTTGATAATTTTGTAAAATATTTAGAGATATGAAACGAATAGTATCATTTGGAGATAGTTTTACTGTTGGGTTAGGAACGGACAGAGAGGCGGAACAAAAAATATTTAATGATCATATTGGAGAAGATAAATCAGAACCAAGAAAACTTCAGAGGAAATTTAGAACAAGTAATTCTTTCACAAAATTTCTAGCAGATAAGTTTAATTGTGATTATCTAAATTTAGGAGAAAATGGTTGTTGTAATTTCGATATACTTAATAAGGTATTCGACGAATCACTAACTTCTGATGATTTTGTAGTAATATCATTTACTTCTTCCTTACGAGATAGTCCATCGTTCTTTCCCTCTAATTTTAGTAAAAGAGATAGATTAAACGGTATCGCAGATAGTAGAATTGAAATCAAACAAAGTTTAAAACCCGGATTAGAACATCCAGAAAATAATGATATACAATCCTTCATGCATGAATATATAAAGTTTTACATAACAGATATGTATGATGATTATTATTATTCAATGTACAATCAAAATATTATAATGATACTTCAAAAATATTTAGAACATAATAATATAAATTATATAATGGTTGATGCATTTGAATCTATGGTATACTCTAAAGAATATGATAAAATTGATTTAATAGATAAAACTAAATATTGGGAGTTTGATTTAAAAAATATTTCATCATTTTTACATGAATTTAATGATAAATTATTGTTTGAAAAAGATGAGTGGAAGTCAAATAAACATACACCTGCGCATCCAAGTAGAGCGGGGCATATATTATTTGCAAACGAATTATATAGATATATAAATGAAAAAAAGTAAAGTAAAATATTTATTTAATGTATTTGAACATCTTGAGTCATTTGATATCATACCATATCAGAAGGTTATTGATTTATATAATGAAACAGAACTTAGAATACAAAACAATTTAGAATCAGAAGAAAATGATGGAACTAATACAGTTCCATTTAATTCTGATGTTGATGAAAAAGATGATGCTGGATTTTGGTGGGGATATCCTCCAAAATGTCATTGGATACGAAATGATGATAATACAGAAACTGTAACTAAATCAGATGTAGTATCAATGGATATGACTGGATTAAACAAGGAGTGGGATTCTTTTATGTATTTAGAAATTCCAAGTATATTCTTTGAAAGATATCAGAAAGCTGTGCACTCGAATCCAAATATAGAAATATATAGGGAATTTATGAAAGAGATTGATAAAACGGATTTAAGTAAAGAATCGATAGATAAGGTATCTGCAGATTTTGATATAAAATATCCCACTAAAATTTCAATAACAAACTTCTTTAGAACATATGAAGAATTTGCATGGAGAATTGATTTAGATGAAAGACAATATGTTAATATAAAAAAAAATGGAATAATATATCCAATTTGTTATAATAGTACACGTTCTATGTTAGATAGGGGTACTCATAGAATGTTATTTTTATCATCATTGGGTAGTGCAGTTCCAATATTTGTACAATCTCCATATAAGAAATTCAGTAACTATGTTACTATTGATGATTTATCAAACAAACAATGGGAACTGAATTTAGGTGATTATTTTGGAGAAGGTAAAACAAAAATGATTATAGATAAAGAAAATAAAAAATTAGAATTTTATATTAATAATAAATTAATAGAAACATATTAAATGAAAACAATTGCAGCAATTGTACACGCAAGAAAAACAAGTACTAGATGTCCTAATAAACATTTAAGACCGTTTGGTAACACAACATTGATTGATATCGCCTTAGATAATTTAAGTAAGTTGGATGTAGATGAAAAGTATCTCGCAGTGTATGACCAAGAACTAAAAGATAAAGTTATTGATGGAGTTAAAATACTACACAGAGATTATGATTCAATAGCACCAGGTAATTGTCATCATTCGATAATGTATAGGCATTTAGAAAATGTAGAATCCGAGTTTATATTAAACTATAATCCATGTCAACCTTTTGTTAAAGTAGAGGAGTTGCATAAATTAATAGATTGGTTTAAGAAATCTGATTGTAAGAGTGCAATAACGGTTCAGAAAGAAAGAAACTTTTTTTGGGATGAACTGAAAAATCCAATAAATTTTAAACCAAACGATAGATTATCTACAACTGCAGGACCGTGGGTTTATTTAGCCACACACTCTTTAGTATTTTATGAAAAAAATTATATGTTATCTGAATGGGAACTGTTTCCAAATACAAAAGATAATCCATTTCCAATCGTAACAGATTGGAGTGAAAATGAACTGATTGATGTAGATACTGAATTAGATTTTAAATTAGCAAAACTTATATATGACGAATAAACCAATTACATATGTTTACTTAGAAACTACAAACTACTGTAATCTTGCTTGTTCATTTTGTAATAGAGATGAAGTAATCGGTGCATTGAAACATATGCCTATCGAAAAGTTTAGAACACTTATGGAAAGTATAAAACATCACCCAATTACAGAAGCTAAGTTAATGGGAATGGGTGAACCAATGTTACATCCAAGGTTTGATGAAGTGTGTAAAATATTTAAAGAATATTTTCCAGATGCTTTCCTAATCGTTGCCACTAATTGTCAATATAATATTGGTGAAGGAAGGAAATTAAGAGAACGATTCCAAACTGCATTACAGCATGTTGATTTATTATACTTTTCAATTGATGGGTATGATAAAAGTTATGAAAGAGACCGCTCTCCTGCAAAATGGAGCAGGTTATTATCATTTCTGGGTGATTTTAAAGAAATGGATAGAAGAGGATGTAGGGTAACTTGTAATTATGTTGTGAATCCTCAAAACGTAAGTGATATTCAGAGAGTAAGTGATGAAATTGTAGATGGATATGGTTTAGAAGAACTACGTTTAAATATCGCACAAGATTGGAGTGAAGATAAGACTATGCCTGGTGGATACACCAACGAACAACTACAATATTTAAAATCTTGGGGTGATAATGTAAAAGGAAAATCTAAATGGGATTATGAAGATTGTTATTGGGTTAATGAAGGATTATATACAACCGTAGAGGGTAATGTAAAAATGTGTTGTTTGAATACTGCAGCAAAACCATTCGGAAATCTATTTGAAGAAAGCTTAGATGATATACGAAATTCGACTGATTTTAAAAATGTACAAAATGGATGTAATACAAACAATCCAACATCTCATTGTAAAAATTGTTCATACAAAGAACTAGTACCGATGTTAGATAATATAAAAACTAGTAATTAATTGTAAAAAAATATGTTTGTATCAGAATATGATAAATCTAAGATAGCTGAAATATTATCAAAACAAGATATATACTATATCACATCACTACCATGGGAAGTTGCATCTAAAGATGTGGTACGTGAGCAAGATTTAAACAAACTTACATTAAGAAATAAGTGGATGTATGATAATAATGGATTTTATAAATCACTCGATTCTTATTCAAATGCATTTAAACGTATAGATGAATATTTTGAACGTGGTGATGCTCCATTTACATTAAGACAACGAATTAATATAATACATGAATTACTTGATTGTGATTTTGATACAAACTTACCACTACATCTCAGTTTTGAACCAAATGATAAATCGTATTGTAATACAACAATAAATCTTAATGATGATTCAATAGATAATTATGAATTTATAATTCATCCAGGTCAAACAAGAGCACAGGGTAGTGTTTTTACACGAACTAATTTAGAAAATGTATTAATTTATGTAAAAAAGGAACATAATGTTGATGTTAAAATGAATATCAGTAACTATATTACAAAAATTGAATCACTAGAACAATTGCTTGAAGTTTATAAACCAAATTCTGAGGTAGATGGAGATACACTATCAATTAGTTTCTCAACACCAAGTGTTAAAGGTATTGATTACGATGGTGGATTTAAAAAACATCATCAACATGATATTACTATATTAAAAGCTTTTCAGATGCATAAACCCAAAGATTTAATATCAGCATCTGCTGGTGTAAACGAATCCGTTCATTCATCTAATCATTATACTTACAAATCACTAAAATCGATTAATAACTTTTATACGTTATTATCAAATAATAGATTTAATATATATTCTAATAATTCCGATTGGCTTGGTAACAAAAATCAATCAAACCAAGCAAATTTATATCATAAAAAAATTGAAAATAATGAATGGGTAAATTATGAAGAAAACACATCAGATAGGTATGAGAGTTATAAGAATTTAGTTTTTAATAATCCAGATTTAATCACAGATAATGATAGCTGGGATAAAACCTTTCCTGCTATAGATACTATGTTTTCGGATAATGAAATAAAATTATTGAAAGAGTATTATCTTTTTTTATCAAAAAATAAAGAACTATTAAAAGATATTTTTTCAAATTCTAAAACTTTTACTTTTCAACCACATATGGAAAGAGTAAATTTTAATGTAAAATCTTTGATTAATTTTTGGAAAGAATTGGTAACAAAAAGTGATTTTAGTGGAATTTGTATGTACATGGATGATTCGGTAATTAAAATAAATGATAGAGATGTACATGAATTTTTATTTTGTATAAATTCTGAAGTATCTATGACACGAAGTGATGATAATAAAGTTGCAATAATAAATTGTGAGCATGAATATTGGAAAACGGGTAAAAACTATAAAGAATGGATATTACCAGAAACATTTTACACACCATGAAACGAATTGCATTTTTAACACCATATAAACACTTACCAAATTTTAAAAAAATTGTTGAATCTAAATACAAATGTTTAGATTTATCAGACTTAACAGAATTGGAACAAAAGTATAGTATACAAACTAGTGATTATTTGTTTTCTGCACCAAATTACCAAAAGTTTGAAATAACAGATGATTTTATAAAAGATACAAAAATATCTATGGTAATAACCCCATCAACAGGAACAAATCATATAGATGTATCAATACCTATTATTTCAATTAAAAATGATAAGGTTTTAGAAAATATATGGTCAACAGCTGAGCATAACTTATATTTAATGTTATCATTACCACGAAGTATAGGAAATGTTGTAGAACTACATGAAAAAACTCTTGGTATTCTTGGATATGGTAGATTGGGTAAAATGATTGAACACATGTGTAAGCCAATATTCAAAAAAATATACACATCGGATATAAATTATACGGATGATGAATTTTTTAACGAAACTGATTTTTTAAGTATAAATGTAGATTTACGAGATGAAAATATTGGTATGATAAATTCAAATTATATATCAAAATTCCAAAAAGAAATATATATAATAAATACAAGCAGAGGTGAGCTTGTTAATGAATTGGATATCTCAACTCTAATACATAATGATAAAATAAAAGGATATGCAACTGATGTCATACAGAATGAACATCGTATTGAAAACTCTAGTTTATTGTTAGACAAAAATAATAAAATAATAATAACACCACATGTTGGTGGTACTGCTTTAGAATCACAAGAAAAGGCATATCGTAGGGTAATAGAAAAAATAAATTAGTTATGAAAATAATATCAGAGTTATGTCAAAATCACAATGGCGATAGAGCTATTTTAGAATCTATGATAGAGTTTGCAGCTGTGGATAGTGATATATTAAAAATACAATCCATTAAAGCAGATACGTTTACTAGGAGAGAAGAGTATGAAGAGTTTAGACCATACGAAGCTGAATACCAAAGACTAAAGGGAATTGAATTATCATATGAAGATGAAAAATTCTTTATAGATAAATGCAAGGAACATGATGTAGAATCTATGACTACCTTATTCACGCCAAGACACACGGAATATTTTAATTCATTGGGTTATGATAATTTAAAACTATCTGGATACTCAATACCTGCATTTGGATATGGTAAATTATTAAAAGATATAAAGTTCAAAACATTGTACTTTTCTGCATCAAGTTTAACTTTAGATGAAATAGGTAAAACTGTATCTAACCTAAAAGAGATGGATATAGATTTTTATTTATTGGGATGTACATGTGTATACCCAACTCCTTTAGAAAAAGCCAACTTACAGAATATAGATTTTTATAGATTCTATTTTGGTTTAGATAAAGTAGGGTATAGTGACCATTCTAATCCACATGAAGATAATTTACTTACTTCAAAATTAGCCATATTCCAAGGTATCGATGTACTAGAAAGACATTTTACAATATTAGAAATAGATGAAACTAGGGATGGAAAGGTATCAATGACACCATCAATGTTATCAGAGCTAAAACGATTTTCAAAACTTCCACAAAAGGATCAATACATTGAACTTAACCAATTTAGTAAAGAACAAGAACACAATCACGATTACTATAGAGGAAGATTCGAATGAAAGTATCATTTATAGTAAAAAATAATATCTCATAATAAATTAGGATATATGAAAATAATTTCGTATATTTGTTACAAATATATAATACTACCATGATTAAAAGAAAATTTAATCCACCAATACCTCATAATAAACTGAGATTACATTCAGCAGAACGAAATACCTCATGGGGAACTGTATTTAAAGAATACAAAAAGTCATTAACAGAAGATGATTTAAAATACTATCCAAATACAGAGGAACTTAAAAAACCATTATCTGAATTTTTTGGATATGATAATTTTCTAATGGGATTTGGCTCGGATAGATGTATAAAGTACTTTGTACAAAATAATTGTAAAAAACATTGGCTACGTGGTAGAAAGAAACTAATAATCTCAGAACCAACATTTCCTATGTTTGGAGTATATGGTCAAATGTATGATTTAAAAGTAGAATCAATACCTTACAATATTATAAAATTTCCAACGGATTCTTTTGTAAAATCAATTACTAAAAATTCTATCGTAATTATATCAAACCCATCATCACCAATTGGAGATGCAATTTCATATAATGATATACGTAGAATACTCGATAAAGGAGTACCTACTTTAATAGATGAAGCTTATATTGAATTTTCAAATGAAATATCATCATTATCTTTAATGAATGAGTATCCTAATTTATATGTTACACGAACATTTTCAAAAGCATACGGTTCAGCCGGAACTCGATTTGGTTTAATATTCTCTCAGAAACAAAACATAGATAATATGAATCAATATAGAGATATGTACGAAACAACAGGACAAACTTTAAAATGGATACAAACAATATGTAGAAATAAAGATTTTGCAGATGAGTACATATCAAATGTAAAGAAAACTCGTAGTGAGTTATTAATTAAACTGTATGATATGGGAATTAAATTCATACCATCGGCATGTAATTGGTTTCATATAAAAGAACGTGATTTACCATTATTAAAACATATGGAAAGAGATGTGGTATTTAGAAAAAATTGTGTAATACCACAACGAGGAAATGATTGGGTGAGATTACAAATAACTGATAGTATAAAAGATTACGATTGGATTTTAAAGTAAAAGGACATAGCAACTATAATTTAAAACTACATGAAAATGTAGTAACTAAGTCATCTAACGTTGATGATATTAGGTTAGTAAAGTCTGCACTAAAACAAAAAGAATTCAAATCTAATCATTTTAAATCACCTAATGTAATTGAAATAAATAATGATTCCTTTTTGATGGAATACATTCAAGGAGAATCATTTTCTCAATTCTTCACGTTAGCAACTAAACGAGATTTAGATGGTTTAATACGTAAAATCGATGGATACTTCAAAGAACGTATTATTGGAGAAACCACACTACCAATACAGATACTAAAGGATAAGTTAAAATCATTACCAAACGGTGATACTTTGTTACCACTATTGGATAGTGAATCTGATATAAAAATAAAAGTAGGATTGGCACATGGAGATATGACTCTTTCAAACATGATATTCACAGATGAAATCTATCTAATAGATTTTTTAGATTCATATATTGAATCACCAACTATGGACTTAGTAAAATTAAGACAAGATACACATTTACACTGGTCTTTAAATATGGTAAGTAGTGTAACTGATTTATCTAAAATAAAACTTGGATTATCATATATCGATGATTGGTTGGTAGAAAACTATCCAATAGAAAAATATGAATTATTACAAATAATTAATTTACAACGTATTTATCCATATACGAATGATGTTGAAATAAAAAAATATTTACAAATTAATATTAATAAGTTATGCGAAATCTTATAATACCATGTGCAGGTAAAAGTAGTAGATTTACTACTGAACTGCCAAAATGGTTACTTGAGCACCCAAGTGGTAATTTAATGGTATTCGAATCAATTCAGGGATTGCCATTAAGTATATTTGATAGAATTATTATAGTTGCATTAAAACGCCATCTAACTGATGAACTTGTTCAATTGGTAAAAACACAATTTAAGGATGTTTTAAATTTCGAATTATTACTACTTGAAAATGATACATATAGTGCATCTGATACAGTTTCGCAAGCAATTGACAGCAAAAATATAACAGGTTCTATATTTATTAAAGATGCAGATGATTATTTTAAAATAGATGAAATTGGTCAAAATGAAGTTTGTACATATTCTTTAAATGATTGTACAAACGTAACACCTGGAAATAAATCATATATAAAAAAGAATGATAGTGGAGAAGTTTTAACAATTGTAGAGAAGAATGTAATTTCATCAGATTTCTGTTGTGGGTTATACACGTTTTCAGATGCAAGAGAATTTGTAGATACATATGAATCCATAAAACAAGAAGGAGAAATATACATCTCACATGTAATTTTTAAGATGTTATTAAATGGAAAAACATTTTTTAACAGAAGTACACGAGATTTCATTGATTGGGGAACACAAGAAGATTGGGATTCCTTTATTAAAAAACAAAAGAAAAGTTATGGCACAAGGACGTAGTATATTTTATAAAGAAAGAGATTGGAATGATTTTCATTTTTACCATGGAAGTGTACTAAATCAGGTAAAAGTAATACAACCATCAACTCATTATGAATCAGGAGGTTCTACCTCAACAACATATCATACTGATTATTACGATAGAATTTTACCAGCAGCTGATAGAAATTCAGGATTAAAATTTAAACATGATGGTTATAGTAAATCAAAAGAAGGAGTTCTAAGAGGAATGCACTATGATAAAAAAACATGGAAATTGATTTCATGTATTCATGGTAAGATTTATTTAGTAGTATTAGATTTAAGAGGAGGTAGTTTAAATAAGAATCCACAATATGGTAAATCAGAATCATTTATTCTATCACCAGAAACCGCAACTCAGGTATTAATTCCACCAATGTTTGCAAGTGGATATTATGTAATGGAGGATAATAGTATTATGAATTATAAACTAGCATACTCTGGTGAATTTAATAATACAGATAATCAGAATACAGTAAAATGGGATAGTGATAAGTTTAATATAGAATGGCCTTGTACAAATCCAATACTTTCCAAACGAGATAAAAATACAAAAAAACTATAAAATCATGAATATAATAAAGATTATTAAAATGTATCTTAAAAAACGTAAAGTAGATAAGATATATAAAAAGAAATTAGAAGAACTACGTAGGAGAGACCCGTTTACTTATAAAAATCACTAATTATTCAATACTTTATATTTATATACTGATACTGTATAATTCATATGAACGAACTTTCGAAATACTTAGTAGAGCAAATACTACTTGAGGATGATAATCCTATTAAAAAAACAGTAGTTATCTATGTTGGAAGGTTTCAACCATTCCACAAAGGACATTATGGTACTTATCAGCATCTTGTAAAGAAGTTCGGTAAGGATAATGTGTTTATAGGAACTTCGAATAAAACTGATAAATTAAAATCACCGTTTAAGTTCAATGAGAAGGTAAAAATCATGACAACGATGTTTGGAATTCCAAAATCCAAAATACATCAAGTTAAGAATCCATACAAACCAACAGAAATACTTAAAAAGTTTAATGAAGATACAACTGCATTTATTACAGTAGTTGGTGAGAAGGATAAGGCACGTTTAGGTGGAAAATATTTCCAACCATATAAGGGTGAGTCATCCGAGGGATATAGAGATAGAGGATATGTTTATTCTGCACCAATGGCAGGTAATTCTGTAAGTGGTACTGAAGTTCGTAATGGATTATCAAACGGTTCAGATGAACAAAAGAAAGATTTCTTTACAGATAGAGCATATAACAAATTCAATAAAACCATCTTTAATTTAATTACTTCAAAATTAAACGAAGGTATTTTCATTTCAAAAGAACAAATTGAAGAATGGATGATAAGTGAATCATCAGCAGTAGGAATAGGTCAATCAGATGATGGACCAAATATATTCTTTCCAAACTATGAAGTATTCAAAAGTATAAATGCAAAACGAGCAGCAAAAATAGGATATGAGATAGTAAACATGATAACTACCAAGGAATTGGAAGATTATTATGAGCACCCAACTTATCCAAATGGACCTGTTAAAGCAGTAACTCCATTCCCAGCAGGTGTACTTGGTGCACAAACTGCAACTAACCAAGTAGATATCTATTCAAGTGATGCATATTCGAAATGGTTCAAACACGTAACAAGAAAAGCATCTTTAGTAGGGTATTCAATAGTAAAAGGATTAGATACAACTAAAGATACTAAAGACCAATCATTAGATTCTCAGAGTGGTGATAAGAAATCACAAGAAGAATTTGAAAATTCATTAAAAGAAGTAATTAAATTACCAGTTGAAATTGGAGATACCTTATTAATGGGTAAATTCAAAAACAAAAAAGTAGTTGTTAAAACTATCGGTAAAGATGAACATGGGTTACCAACCATAAATGGTAAAAAGGTAGTTACTTTTAGATATGGCCAAAAAGCCCCAAATGTATTCGAAGAATTTATTGTAGAACTTGCTGGTACAGAAGTTAAGTGTGAAAAATGCAATCATCAATGGGAAATCGAAGCTAATGATAGTGAAAAGTATTTATGTCATTCATGTGGATGGGATTCCCAACAACAAGAATATGATTTTGATGCATTTGAATCATGGCAAGAGAAGATGGGTTTAAATGAATCTAAAAATTTTAAACTAAAAGTACCATCGGATATTGTTAAACTACAAAAACAATTTAAAAAAAACGGTAAAAAACTTTACATAGTAGGTGGAGCAGTTAGAGATGCTATTTTAGGTAAATCCCCAAAAGATTTCGATTTAGCAACTGATGCTAAGCCAGAAGAAACAATGAAGATTGGTAAAGATGGTGGTTTCAAAACATCTCAAGACGTAGGTACTGGAATGGGATTGGGAATTGTAATCGTTGGTGGTCATGAAGTTGCAACATTCAGAAAAGATATTGGAAAGGGTAGAAGACCCGATTCAGTAGAATACACAGATATTGAAGGAGATGTAAAACGAAGAGATTTAACTATAAATGCTTTATTCTATGATATTGAAAGAAAAGAAATAGTTGATTTAGTTGGTGGAATTGCAGACCTTAAAAAGAAAAACATTAGAACAGTTGGAAATGCTGTTGAGAGATTTGATGAAGACCCATTAAGAAAATTAAGAGCCTTAAGATTTCAATCAAGAATGGGTGGTAGTTTAGATAAGGAGTTATTGGATGCGTTACAAAAAGACCCATCACTTAAATCACTTCCAGCTGAAAGAATTAGAGATGAATTTGTAAAATCACTTAAAACATCAAAGGATACAAAGAAGTATATGGAGTTATGTGATAAAATTGGATTCACTTCTCAAATTTTACCAAATCTTAAAATAAATAAACCATATATTAAAACTACTGATTATATTGTATTCTTATCAGTACTTCTAAAAAAGAATTCTCCTGCATTATTAGGAAAAATATTAAATAAGTTATCATATACAAATGATGAAAAGAATGATATTGTATTTTTAGTATCATTACAATATTTTAAAGCAGATGAAGTTGGTGCTTATAAAAAACTACAAAAAAGAACTTCACTTTCCGATAACCAAATAGTAGATTTTGGTAAATTGATTGGAAAGGATATGAAGAAGTTTGTAAGTTTTAAATTATCAGTTGGTGGAAACGATGTACCATCTGATATCAAAGGTGCAGAAATTGGATTGTGGATAAAAAACAAAGAAAGAGAAAATTTCTTAAATGAAGAAGTTGGACTTGATGAAAAAGGTAAGATGAGACCGGCAGATAGGTTAAGAAGAAAAGCTTCTATGGCTGGAAAAGGTAAAGAAATTGCTAGAAAAAGAGCTCGTACAATGAAACGTAGAAAGCCTTTATCTAAACTTAAGAAGATTGCTTACAAAATGGCATACAGACAAGTTTATGCTGAATTCTCGGAAGAATTATATCCTGGTATTAAGAAAGCTGATTTATCTATTGCACAAACCCAAGTAGTTCATAAGAATGTAGTGAGAAAAAAGGGTAGAATACTAAAAAGAGCTAAATTCAGATTTTTACCAGCATTACGTGCAAAAGAAGTTGAAAAATTTGAAAAAAGGAATGAAGATTCACCAACAAATTCACATCCACAAGGTAAAAAGGAAGTTACTAGGGGTGTTAAAGTAATCCAAATGTTAGATGTAATTTCACATAAGATGTTTGGTCCTGATTATCATGAACTTACTACTAAACAGAAAAAAGAAGCACACAAAGAAGCAATCAGAGGCAAGATAATTAAACAATCCTCATTTAAAGAATCAGTAAATGAAGACATTTTAGACCAAGCGTTTTTAAAGGCAAAACCAGTCAAAGAAGGTAAGCCAATTCCCATGGATACTCCTAATGAGTTTGTATATTTAAATTTTAAAAAATATGCATACAAAAATAGAAGTATGTTTAAAAAGGAATTATTAAAGAACAAAGATAATAGTGGTAGGATGTTTTTAACTCTATCCGCATTATGGTATAAGTGGGCTAGAAAAGATAATAAAGAATTTACTCACATTAAAGATAAGTTAAAGTTCGGTAGAGCATTAATGATAATGATGGTTAA
>Ga0209816_1000599_pt1 | contig 28609 bp, 38 predicted proteins | sample CoawatmetaG01DNA_FD_187509 | JGI IMG/M metagenome (GOLD analysis project Ga0209816, IMG submission 187509) | Marine microbial communities from the West Antarctic Peninsula - Coastal water metaG017-DNA (SPAdes) (version 2) | ecosystem: Environmental > Aquatic > Marine > Coastal ...
TACTTTATTCTTATCTGTCTAATTTTTTCTTCGTTAAAAATACGTGACATATAAAAAGGATTCTTACCTAATAACTTTTTAGTAAAACCTGATACGTTAGCTTCAGCAGCTAAAGCAGCTAATTCAGTCTGAACTCGTTGTATTTCTTTAGCTACTGAAAGAACCTCATCAGGTATATCAGTTGTGTCAATACCTCTAATGTAACGTGAGACAGCTGTATTAAAAGCTTCTGCAGATAAACCAGTTCTTTTTTTCCATTTGCTATGAGCATTTGGTATTAGGTTAGATAGAACAGTACGATATTGACCTTGTAAGCTTTCAGCTGTTTCAGAAGCAGAATTATTAGTAGCTAGTTTACTACCTTTATAACCTGTGGTATTCATACCTAAAGCTCTACCTGCAAACCTAGCCCAAGCAATGGTTGAACTACCTAGTCTTGCACCAGTTGAAATTAGTTTACGTAACCCTAACATCTCCCAACCTGCTTGTAAAGGTATCTGGTCTACATCAGATTGTTTAAGTTGATCAAAGCCTTTTTCTATACCAGTAGTTCCTCTTATAGACTCAATAAAAGATTCACCTGTTAGTTCTTTTTGGATTATTTTATTAGCTAATTCATCTACATTAAAAGCATCGTGAAACGTTTGCTCAGTAGGTGTAAGTTTTTTACCTAGTACTATTTTCCTAGCTATCTTTGCACGGTCTCCAGCCCTCTTAAAAGCTATTCTACCTGCATTTAAACTACCACCTATTAAAGCTCCTGCACCAGTTGCTATTAATACATCATTAGCATCTATGTCATACTTTGTATTTGCTCTGATTGCTTCAAATGCTGCACTTTCTGCTGCAGTTGCTAATGCTCCTATAGTAAAAGCTTTCTTAACATTGTAAGCTTGCTTAAGAGTACCTGCAGTTAAAGTAGCTACACCACCTGCAGGAGTTGTAATAGTAGTAGCTAAAGCAGTAGTACCAAGAATAGTAGCCCACTCAATAGGGTCAAACATTACTGAAAAAGCATTACCTACTACACCTCTCCAACCGTCAGCTTCAAGTTGCTTACGATTTTTAAGAGTTTTTAAAGCAAACTCTCTTTGTTTCATAGCTGTAGTAAGTCCATCATTTTTAGCATCTTCTAGTACTTCTTCAGCTGCTTCTAATGGTAAGCCATCTGTTAATGATTTAACTAGTTCAGGAGTAAAGTTAGTTATTGGTGTACCTTTATTAATCATAAATTTGTCAGCCATATCTGCTATAGCAAAACCTTGAAAGTTTTCATTGTAAGCTGTGCTTGTACTGTCAAATAAACTTCTATCATTAATTTGTTGATCTTGTGCCATTTCACTTTTTAAAATAGCAGCTTCAGATATAGTAGTAACTAAAGGTATTTTAGTGAAGTCTGCTCCTTTTATACCTAAGTCTTTTAGTAAGGTATCTTCTGCCATTCTTTACTCCTGTTATAATTAACTTCCTGTGTCATCCATGCCTACTAACTTAGCAATGTCACTTTGTTTAAACCAATTCTTTAGATTTGATCCAACTATTTGAGCATTAAGTTTTAAGTCAAGTAATGCAGGTACACTTTCAGTCTTAATATCACTGGCTCTCTTAAGTCTTCTTATATCTATTTCTTTTTCTTTATGATTATAAGAAGCCATCTTAACTTGGTTACCAGAGTTTCCTCCTATAAACCAAACTTGATCACCATCTACTCTAACAACAACACCTACGTGTCCAAAAGCAGCTTTATACTTTATTTTTTCTTCTTTAGTGTGGTACTTAATCATAATATCACCAGCTTTAGCTTGGTTTATTTCTACAGAAGTACCTGACTTTGCATAAGTAGAAGCACGTAATTGTTTAAACTTATCTTTACTTAATAAAGAATCAGTATCAAAACCTGAATCACGTAAGACTTGTGTTAAGAAAGCTGCACACCATGCTTTATTAGCTGCAAAGTCCATAACAGTTTCGTTATCAGGATTCCAATCACCTACAATATTATCAAAGAAACCTTTAACTACTGCTGCACCTTCTGAGTCTCTTTCGTGAACACCCAGATACTTTGATGCTGCTTCTACTGGATTTATTGCTGTAGTTATATCAGCAACCATATCAGCAGAAGGTTGTTCTCCTACTATTAACATCTTATCTGTTGGTACTCTTGTACTAGCATGAGCAGATGGTATAACATTATTAAGAAAACCTGATGCTGCAGCATTTACTGTCTCTGTAGTAGCTTCACCTACAGCATTAGCCATTTCAAATGCACGTTCTTTAGTCTGTGTAGCCCACTTATTTAAGCTAATTGTACCATCTTTAGATACATTATATAACATTTCAAACTTAGCTTTACCTAATGCTTGAGCTTGTTCAAGAGAACCCTCTGCATACTGAGATGCTTCTGTAATAGCTGCTGTAAATTTCTTCCATACTCTAGGTATGTTAGTTACCCCTAGTTGGTAGCCCATACTAGTAATAGCCATTTGAGCTTTCTCAGGTAAGTTTGTAAAGTTCTCTATCTTATCATTTAAAAAGTTACTAATCTTCTGTATCTTTAAACCAAGTACTGCTTTACCTTCATCAAGAGTGACATTATTAAGGTTTTTAATTAAAGCTTTCTCATCATCTTCTAGAGAAGGTAAGTAAAAACCAAAGCCTACTGACTTATCTTTACCGTCTGCATAAGGACTAGCCCTAAAACCTTCTTGAGTTGCTATTAAACTAGCAGTCTTTTTTGCTATAGTATTGCCTTCCATTGTAACATTTTCTCCTGTTATAGTTTGATTACTAGGTACAAAGGCTTTTTCAGTACCGTCTAGTGTAGTAGCAGTAGCAGTACTAACTAAGCTAATAGAATTAAGAGCTTCAGTTAGAAAGTTATTATCCTTAGTATTAGAAGCTAGTTTTTCTACGTTCATAACTGGAGGAGTATAACCAGTAGTACCACCACTAAATTTTTCTTGAGTTTTAACTGTAGCTATTAAATTTAATAACTGTTGTTGATCACCTAGTAAAGTATTTTTATCTGCCTTTCCACCATATGAACCTATTGATGACCTTATACCATCTTCATCTATTTCAAAGAGTCTAATAGAAACTTGGTTAGGGTCTTTCTCATCTGGATAAATAGCTACATCATACTGACCTTTTACTAAACCAAATGTCTCAAACATATATTTTTTAATGTTATTAGATTCAAGTAATACTTTATTATATTTTGGTATAATTACTGCAGCCCTTAAACTAGTATCAACATTTGTGTTAAGATGATTAAAAGCATACTCTGTTTCGTTACCTGATTCTACAACTTGCCAATCTTTTTCAGCTATACCTATAGCTTTTTTAATAGCATCTTCTTCTAATATGTTTCCTGAACTCATTAAAAAATAAGCATGTTTAGCTATCTCTGCTTTGACTATAGCAGAATTAGTAACACTTTTTAATTTATTATCAAACCATAAAGAATTAGATAACTCATTATCAATGTTTGCTATTAAAGTAGAAGGTCTTTTTATAACATCAAACCTCATTTGTTGTACATTAAAAGCAGCTTGGTTATAATTTTTACTTGTTATAACACGTGCATCACCACCTACAGTATCTTCTTCTTCTGTTAAAGGTTGTGTTGTAGTCACCTCTCCAGAAGTTCCTGCTTGGTCTATATGGTATTCCATAGCTTCAAACTTATATTGTTCTTCTGGACTTAAAAAACTTATATCATTACCTGAGTTTCTTAAAGCTATATAAGTTAAGTAAGATGATTTAATAGCTGCGTCACTTTCTGGAGTACTAATAGCACCTGTATTTAAATAAGTTAAACCATTTAAAACTTGATCTTTTACTTTAGGAGGAAGAAACATTATCTTTCTATACAAAGAAAGTTTATTATCATCTATAAGATCACCTGTCATAAACATTTCATTCTTAAACAATTGATCTTCAAGTTCAAAATCAGTAAAAGTTCCTATACTTCCATCAGCTTTTTTAAAAGTCTTAACAAGTTTTTGCTTACTAATCATAGCTTGGTTTATTCTTTTTTGAATACCATCTACTTTAACTTGAGCAGTATTAACTTTACCTATACTTCTATCTCTTGCAGCCCTTAGTGTACTACGTATAGCTATATTGTCTTTAGTATTTAACACACCTTCTTTTTCTAAATAAGCTAAAACTATATTATTAGGATCACTTTTAGCAAGATCAGTAGCTAATTTTATAGCAAGGTTATTCATTCTCTTATGATCTGGTTTATTTTTTTTTGTTTTACCATCATAAATTACATGAGCTTCTGCATTATCATCCCATATTTCTTTAAAAAGTTTTATGTTCTCGTCTGTTATTTCTTTATTATTCTGTGTAAAAGCTATTGCAGTGTTTACAATACTTTTATTTTCTTCATTTTTAATATATGTTTTTTTACCTTCGTTAATCTTTGCTATTAACTCTATGTTATTAGTTTCCATCAACAGCTTGTAGTTTTCAATTTGTAGCTCGTCTGCACCTTCTTTTTTCATTTGTTCTACGTTGTCAAACGTATGTTTTTTATACTTTTCTACAATAACAGCTTGATCTGTTTGATGGTACATCTCTGGATTATTATTGTAATCAGATATTTGATTAGAACGTGTTATAAATGCTTGATTAGAAACGTGCTGCATTCTCTTTTTAAAATTAAAGTTGTCTATTTCTCTTTCACGTTTAAGTTTAACCTCTAATTCCTTAGTTGCTTTAGCTTCTACTGCTGGAGCTAGTGCTGTTACAAACTGAGATAAAGGTGAAGGAGTTGATTGGGTTTGCACAGGACGTACATAAGTTTCAACAGGACTAGCAAAAGTTTTAGTATTTATACCACTTACATTAGTAGAATCTACATTTAATCTTGCCACTTGATTTCTTTTTAATGCCATTATTATTTCCTTATCACGTTAACATATCAGAAAGAGAAAAAACAGTACTAAGGTTTGAAGTAGTAGATTGACTAAAACCATTAGTTGTTAAATTTTTAACAGCCTTATTACCTGTTAGATTTACTCCAAACATCTTACCATCTCCAAACTTAATATCACTAGCCATAGTTTGTCCAGCAAAACCTATAGCTGCTTTTACTAAACTAGGTTGTTGTCCTTGTTGTAAACTATTTATACGGTTAAGTGCTTCTGCAGCAAGACCTGCACCTTCTAGTTCAACTTGTGTTAAAAGGTTTTCAATGCTTTTATTATACTTTGACATACCTCTAAGCTTTCTAGCTTCAGTTAAGTCTATCTGTTGTTTAACACTTTTACCTGCTACTCCTGCTTCACCTGCAGAAACTACTTGACTTTCTTTAGTCTCTAAAGCTTTAATAGCTAAAGCCATTTTATCATCTGCTATAACTTCTGATTCTTGTATAGCACGTTGATTAAGAGCACTAATCTTTAAGTCACGTGCAGCTACAGCAGCTACTCTGTTTGCATCATACCTTGCTTGTTGTTCTCTAGCTAGTTTCTTTTTCTCTGCAAAAGCTGCAACAGCTTGTACACCTTGATAAATCATCATTGGATTCATTTACTATATCCTCACAAATTCTAAGAAGGGTTTTCCCCATTGGTTATGTTTATTAATAAAAGTAAAACCCAAAAACTTAAGCCATTTAATTGCTACAGTATACTCTGCATCCACAGAGTTAGTTAAGATAGTATACTTTTTATTCATTTCTTTTGTCAATCTTTTAGACTCTCTTAAAAAAGTTATCCATATTTTATGAACAGCAGGAGTAGTAAGTAGCCAAACACATGCAACTGTGTCATCTTGTTTAGCTACTCCGTATATACCTGCTATTTCATTTGTATCTGATACTAGAAATGTCCAACATTCTTCAGACAAATCTAATCCAATTTGTAAAGCTTTCTTTGTACTACCATGTGATGCTATCACCTCTTGCCTATCTTCAGGTCTAAGATTATTACATAGATAATCTATATCTTCTTGAGTGCTTTGTCTCACATGGGCTTTCATTACATTCTCCTAGAACGTAGTACAAAGAAACCTTCCCACTCAGCTGACTGAAAGGTACAAGGAAAGTGACTAGAGCTTTGTAAAGTTACAGTCGTATCTGTTGATTTACCTAGTACACCAAAACGGTAAGTACCTGAATCAATACCTGCAACGTTTAATATGTTTGTAGATGCTCCAACAATACGTCCAGTAAAACTTCTAGTATATGGAGTACGTTTTAGAGGTGTAACAACTACGTTAAAGAAACCAGTGTTATTATAAACAACAGCATAATTTCTTAATTGTAATTGTCCTGTAGTTATAGATTTATCACCTGATTTAACAACTGGTTCAGAAAAAGTATACTTAAATATAAAAGGAACACCTGCATATACTATCTGACCAGCACTTAACTTAGCAGCAACTGCAGAAACAAGTATTACTTTACCAGTTTGATCAATATAAATAGCAGCAGCATCTGTATAAGGAAGACTAGTAATACCACCTGTCTTTAATAATACTCTTCTGTCTAAATGAATAGAGAATTTGTTAGTAGTATAAGTAGTAGCTACATCTGCAGATAAGTTTATACGTTCTAAGAATAAGTCATTACCTCTTTTGATTAACATTGTTATATCTGCACGGTTAAAAGATAAACCAATAACATCACCACCAAATACCCAACGTGACCAAGAAGCTTGAAGCTTTTCTCTACCACTCCAGTAATATCTGTATACATATATAGCTGTAGGATCATCAACAGTCTGTACAAGGATCATATCCTCGTTAGACGATGCTTGAATATTTCTAACTTCACCTTTTAAATACTCTGGTACATGTGCTGTAATCTCTGTAGCATCATTAGTGTCAGTATCAGTGTCAACAAAGTACTCCCACATACCAGACCAAGCACCTCTTGTTGAACCAAAGTATACAAACCTACCTGCTTGTGCTGGTTTAGCTCTTAGACTTGCTTCAAATTCTGTAGTGTTAGAGATGTTAACGGTCTCTGGAGTTAGTGTAGGTTCTCCTGTGAGTTTAAACTGTGTTAAATCTGAGAATAGTAGTAAGCTATCATTAAAAGGTACAGCATGTTTAAGTATACTAACCTTGTTAGAAGATACTGCTACATCAATAGGGTCACTATCCACTATAGTTAGGACTGACTTACGAAAGAAGTCAAAGCTTGTAAACTCTCCTGCTCTAGAAAAGATAACATTTTCATCAGCTAAAACACCTAGCCTATTACGATGAAAGAATATATCTGTTAGTGTAAAACCTACAAAGGAAGGGAAAGAGTTTGTATTATCATCCCCTACTTTTCTATCTTCATATGTAACTGGATCAAATTGAAAATTACCATTGGCTAACTTTGTTAACTTATGTGGTAGTGTTGTAGCATTTAATTGTGTTAATACAGATGGTTCAATACTTTCTTTCCATACTTCTTCATCTGTAAATTTAACGTAGTAATCATCTTGTGCTTTATTATTATCACCTGATACTTTAATACTAAAGTTAACTGGAGCTTCTACAGGTAACTTTTTAAAGTCAGCAGTTTCATCTTTGAATACTAGTAAATGTTGACCACCATGAGAGTCACCTACTTCTACCTGAAAGTCAGTAGCATCTGTTGATTGTATATGTAATACGTTATTTAAACGTGTAACTGTTAAACCTGTTACAGCACTACCATTAACGATACCATCATAAAAAGTACCATTAACACCAGTACCAGAGAACGTATTTAAATTAGTAGCTATTAAATCAGTAGCTGCTCCACGTTCTGCATTCTGTGTTAAGCCTGTGCTTGACTGAGTACTAGATTTAGTAGCAAATTGTACAGTACTATTACTATTACCTTTGGTTAACACTAGACGATATGTTGAGGAGTAGTCAGCTTGTTTAACATATACAAGAGCTTCTGGATTACGAGCAGCTGATGTAGTAGAAGCTTTAGCTACTATTGTATTTTTGTTTACAAGGAAGGTTGAGTCTGCTATTGATACAGCAGCTAATTCTTTACTAGGGTCAGACAATCCATTTAAATATGAGGTAGCATTGTTTGTTACAGTTTTAGATGTACCATCTTTATCAAATACTTTTATAGTACCTGCTGTATCTATAACTAAAGAGTAGAACTCATTCTCATCTCTACGTATAGTATGTATAAAAGCTTTATCTAAGTTTGATATAGTACCTAAGTTAGCAACATGATCTGAACTAGGACGTTTAGATAAACCTGTTACAACATTAGATAAAGCATTCTCTTGTACTTCAGCTTGTGTACTAAGTCTTAAAGAAGGTGGTTGTTGTGATACCCCATTAATAAGATTGGGGATAGATTGACTGATAAGTGCCATTAAAGTGATCTCCGTCCCTGTCTGTCGATGATAGCAAATGTGTCGTAGTTGTCAAAGATATTGTGGTCATCTGAAGCTTTATCAAATTCTTTAAGTTCCATTAATGCACCTTGCTCATCTCTCATTTGAAAGTCATGTAATGTACCTGAACCTACTACACGGTCTTGGAAGATACGAGTAGCTCTTAGTATGACATATCTTTTACATACTTCAGGTAAATCATTAAATATTAATTGTACTACTATGTCTAAAGCAGAAGCAGCACCTATATTAAAAGTGTGGTTCTTTCTGTCATACATTTTTAAACCACGTTGTACTAAGTCTGGGCTTTCTGAACCTAGTGTGGCATCTGCTCGTAGTATATCAGAAGGTAGTATGATCTCACCATCTGTTGATACAGCAAATAATTTATTTAATTCTCTGTTGAAATGCCAACCCATAGATTGTACTTCACGGTCTACTGTGTTTAATATTGTTTCAGCTATCTCTGCTTCTATTAGTCCAGAACTTAGACTACTTACTGGTGCTTCTCCAATAGCAGATAACATTGTATTTACTGCATCTAGCTGTGTTGTTCCTGCCATTACATTCTCCTATGATTTCCACTTAACCTTATTAGCCCAATAAGCTGCAGATGTTTCACCTTTATTTATATTCTTGGCATGTCTAGCTTTGAAAGCTTTACGTTGTGCTGCATTCTTATTAGTAACTGCACCTTTTTCACCAAACCTAATTACTTTTGGTTTAGCTGTAGTGCCTATTAATACAGCATGTGACTTAGTACCTTTAGGAGAACTCTTAGGTATTCTTAAACCCTTAAAGACTTCTCCTGCATGTGTTATACTCATTTAGATTTCTTCTTATATTTATCCATTACTATTTTTTTATCAGGATTTTTCTTAACTTCTTTTTTAGCATCAGCTATACCTTTTTTAGTATAGTTATATTTTTTCCCATTTACTTCTGGCATTTAAGTCTCCAATAAAAAAGGAGGTGCACGTCTACACCCCCTGTTAAAGTTAATGATTAAGCAACTGCAGTTAAAGCAATACAAGCAGCAGGACGTAATACGTTGTGTCCCATTGCATATTTTGCTACCATCAGTGTACCTTGTCTATTGATTTGATACTCAGATTCCATACCTAAGTCAAGCAACTTAACTGTTGCTACAGATTCAGGTGTAAAGATGAAACCTCTAAACTGTTTAGCAAGAGCAACCATGTCAGCACCATCTACAGCAGCAGTAGGTATATCATAATGAGTAGTTCTTCCTGATCCAGCTGTATTAGCTAGAGGAGCATTACCACTAGTCTTACCTTCGTTAGCATTTGATGTAGTAAAGTTCTGATACAGATTATTAACATCAGCATGGTTAGACATAATCACAGGCATTCCTGCAATCATTGGAACTTGTGCAGAAGCAATAGAACCATTACCACCAAAGTCTGAGTTCATATAGGTTAACTTAGTACCATCTGTAACATCTAATAATGCATAGTACTGTGCAGGTGGAAGTGCTACTACAGCTGAAGAGTGATCAACATTCTTTATGTCAAACTCTTTCTTTGCATCAAAGATAGCTTTTGCAATCTTAGCTGGATCAAGTGCATGTGCAGAAGATGACCCAATGATTACGTTAGATGTGAAATCTTCTTCAGAGAAATCTTTATATCCTTGAACAAGTCCAGCTGCTCTAGCAGCATTAGTTGATAATGCAGCTTTAGTTAACATTCTTGCTACGTTTTTATCAGCTTCGTTAGCTAGTGCTATACCAGCTTCCTTTGAGTAGATTGAACGTACATCATAGTGGTTCATAGCTTCATCAATATTAGCAATGAATTGACTAGAGATAAGCAAGTCATCAATAGTTACAATTCTCTCACTAGCTCTGATTGAGCCACCTGTGATCTCATTTCCAGGAGTTAGGTATTCAGCTGTTGCTCTACCTGTCATAGGAAATGATGCAGATTTACCCTTACTAATAGTACGAGTTCTTACTTTGTCCATTAGGACTTTCTTTTCTTCATAGGCAGTTAGGACTTCCCCAGCATATAGCTTGAGAAACAGGTCTCTAACGTCACCTGACTTATTGGTTTGACCCTGAAAACTTACGGTGTAAGCAGGGTTTGAAGCAGCTTGTGCCATTTTATATTACCTCTTAGTAGTTTAAGTTGAGTTGAAATTACACTCAGCATTTCTACAACCTTTCTCCAAGAGTATCCCTCGCAAGGGGTCAGGGGTAATAGTTTGTCTTTTAGCTTAGTGTTAATAGGAATGATCAGTTCCTTTTAAATACACCAAATTAATCATGTACTTAAAAGGAAGGGGGATTGCTCCCCCAACCATAACAACAATGTTAAAACAGGCTGGACTTCTGTAACTTAGTAGCTACAGCCTGTCTGTAGGCAGGATCATTTGCATATCTAGGGTCACGCATTGCTGCAGTCATTTGAGCAGTGCTCTCAAACTTCCCACCTGTGGATGCAGAACTTGTACCACCTTGTATAAGGTTAGGTTCTGCCATAGAACGATATCTAGCAAACAATCCTTGAACAGCCATCTTAATTACTTGAGAGTTCTGTCCACCCATTGTTGTATTATAAGCATCTACTTCTTCAGGAGGTAAAGTATCTTTAGCCCACTGTACCATAGTTGCATATTCGTCTGCTCCCCCTACAAGGGAGTACATTTCACCTGTCTGTTGTGCAGCAAGAGCATCTTGTCCTGCTACCCATGAGTCTACCATACTTGGTGGAAACCCTGCTTCATCTAATGCTGTGTATGCATCATCTGATAGAGCACCATTGTCAAAGTATTCTTGTTGAAAAGTTGAGAAGTCTAAACCTTTACTATCTAAAAGTTCAGCTACCTCTGTTGGGTTTTCTGTAGGAGTTTCTTCTTCTTGAGCACCTTGACCTAGCTTAGTCTCTAAAGATGCATAAGCTTTAGCCATATCTTCAGCACTTTTAAATTTTTCAGGTAACCATTCTGGACGAGATTCATCAACTTCTTCTCCTCGTTCCTTATCAAGCATAGCTTGTTGATGCTCTGTTGACTCTGGTGTTTCTTCTTGAAAAGTATTTATTTGATCTGCCATATTTATCCTTCTGATTCAACAGCACCTTTAGCTAATTGTGGTGCAGCACCTTGTGCCATACCTGCTGCTGTTTGTTCTAACATTTGTTGTTGTTGCATTTGTTGAGCTTGCATCTGTTCTTGTTGCTTCTGCTCTATTGATTTAATAAGACCAGAAGTATCAATCCCTAGAGATGCAGCAAGTCTATCAATGTAGTCAGATATGTTTAACTCACTAGCTATAACTTCTTGTCCTAGTGGTTGTAGATATTGTAAGAAGGTAGCAAGTTTGTTTAAATCTTGACCTCTTCCTAGTGCTTCTATACCTGTGACTACAGTAGGTCTTATACTTTCTTTAGGTAAACGTGGCATCTTACCTTGTTTAACTAAAGATTCTAATAGTATATTAATTAATGGTAACTGAAATTCTTGAGACAATATAGAATACACACCCCCTAGAGCAGTCTCTAATTCTTGTGCCATGAATCTTACTTCTTCAGCAGTAACACGTTCAGCTGATCTCTGTACACTACTGTTAAGTAGGAATGCAGCAGACAAACGATCATTAATCATTCTCATAGTTTCTAAAGCTACTCTAAAATCAGAAGCTTTCTGTACTTGTAGTGTTGATACATCATTAGCATCACCTGTTAAGAATGCACCGTTAGGAGCTTTGGCTAAGTTAACACTTTTTGTTGTACCATTTGGTCTAACAAGAAATAAAACTTTAGCAGAAGCAGCACTACCTTGTACAATAGCCTGAGTTAAGGCTTCTAAACTACGTAAGTCACCTAAGTATTCTTCAATGAAACCTCTACCATAATCTTCACCATCAATACGTATGAATCTCAAAGGAATAAAAGGATTGTTATCTTTCTTAAACGTACCTTCTGATTCAGGTACTAAGATACCCATCACTTCTTGATGAACTCTAAATCCATTTTCATTTCTTTTTACACAAGTGTATAAATCATAACTTTTCTTAGGTGATTCTGAATAAGGTACAGATTCTTTGATTGAGTCTGGTAACATTAAAGCATCTAAGCTTTCTTTTGTTATAACTTCAAGTAAGTTACCCATCGTATCACGTTTAGTAACATAACGGTCAGGTCTAAATACTTTCATACCACCTTCTTTAGGTAGGTATACTAGTGCATTACCTGTAACAATCAGAAGTTTGAGTGCTTCAAACGTTGGTACTCGTATAGCTTTAGCTTCTATTTCTGACATAGCTGCACGTTCAATACGTGCTAGTCCTTCTTCTACTTGTCCTCTATTCTCACCTGCTATTTCTTGTAAGTCAAAGTCATCAATCGTTAAACGAAAGAAAGGACTGTTAGGTGGTAGCAAAGCAAGTAGTAACTTTGAAGCTAGGTTGTTTACACCTCTTGCTCCAATGCCTTGATAAGGTGTGGCATAGGTAGATGAACTACTGTGTCCTTCCTCTGGCATAAGAGTAGGTATAGTTAACTTAGCTGCTTCACGACCTCTCTCAAGGAACGTATCTCGTTCTCCTTCAAGTTGACTGTACCGTTTAGCAACAGTACCTACATCTTCTTCCATAATATTAATCCTCTTTTAAAGCTGAGTCAGGTATGAATAACTGTGCTACAGGAGCTTTCTTCTTTTTCTTTTTATCATCAGAAATTTCTGCCATATCTTCAGGCTCTTCTTCAATTTCTTTTGGTTCTTCTTCTGGCATTATAGCATCTCTGCCTGTCATCTTTTTGACAAACCCTGTATTGTATGTTAGTGCACCCATATGCTTATCCTTATTTTGGTATCTGTAATCCTGATCCAGTACTACCTGTATCTACTGAGGAGTCCATATTAATATCTGTCCTCAAGGCTTTTTTACCTGTCTTCTTTTTCTTAAGACTAGTTGATTCTAAGTCTGTGTCATCTAGTTCTATGTCTGGTGTTTTAGACACAGCTGTTACTGGTCTAGCTGGTGTAGGTGCTGGTGCAGGACTTCTGCCACCCCCAAATAATCCACCCATTTTAATTCTCCTCATCGTTGTAATCTTGGTTTTGTAATTCAACAAGCTTCTGTATAACAAACTGTTGACCCCTAAGAAAAGCTAGTTCCTCAGAGGTAACTTGTTTGAACGGAAGTTTGTTAGGGAACAACATGTTTAAATGGTTAAGTAACCCATCTGTGATGTTGAAATCATTGCCTAGTAGTTTCATGTACGCAAACTTTCGCTAATGTTGTAACTTTAGATATCTACTATTTCACAGCCATCAGCACTACATGCTAAAGTTTGGCTACTTGTAGTCGTATCTTCCTTTTCATAGTCAGACAAAGCCTTCCAATTAATTGAAGTAGGCATCTGTTCCTTGAACTTATTATACTCCTCTTTAGTTATATCTTGATAGGGTGCTTGGTTATATGTATGATCACTGTGTGGTAGGAAAGAAATACCAGAACATATATCAAAGTTTTCATAGACCCATGCTCCTACTGCCATCCACTCTTCATCTCTAACAGTAATAGTAACAGAAGGTTTATGTTCACACCAGTTTAAAGCATAGTGTTTCCATAACTCTAGCTGTTCTATAGCAGTCATAACATTACGTGTAATAGAACCAGTAGGTGATTTAGTAGGGAAGCTAAACACTGTAGTAGAATTAGACTTCATAACACAAGGTTCACTTGGTATACCACTATCCTTTAGGAACTGTGTTAGTGGGTCTTTGTTATCTCCACGTACAGTCCTGATGTAGTAGTCACTATGTCTAGCATGTATACCAGAAGCACTGTCAACTAATTGACTAACAGTACCAGAAGGTTTGACACACGTGATAGCAGTTGATACAGGTATGTCAAAGAACTTGGCATACTTTTCATTAGTATCTATAGCTACTTGTTTCATTTCCTTTAACCACTTCTTACTATCTAAGGTGTGGGACATTACTTTATTATCCATAATACCTGTTAAGGATACACCTAGTAGTCTCTCTTCTTTTGTATTAGTCTCCCATATCTTACGTAAGTAGGGCATCTTAGTAAAGGTAGATTGTATAGTACCTAAGATAGTAGCTAGTCTAACTTTATTCTTAAGAGTTTCTTTAGTATCAGTCTCACGTACTACAACCTCAGTTAGATTACAGAACTGGTATGGTCTAAGTATTATCTCTGAGCATGGGTTAGTACCCCACTCATGTCCTGTCTCTCTACGTCCATTCATCTTAACATGGTTGTCTGCTGCAACTCTAGAGAAGATACCTCTTTCACCTGACTTAGATTCTACTAGAGATAACCATTCTCTCATGAACCCTTCCATGTTAGGCTTGTCTGTATAAGCTACAGAGTTATTAGCTAATGCTCTATGTGCTTCATACTCCCACCAGTTACCTGACTTTGCTTTAGCCATACGTCCATCACTTAAGTTAGACAAGCTAATCATAGCTGAACGTCTTACTCCACCTACAACTACAACCTCACCAATCTTACACATAATATCATGACACTCAAGAGAGTTTAACTTACGACCTTTAGCATAACTAAATTTTTCTACTACAAATCTAAACAACTCTTCTAATGGTGCAGCACCTGATGCTCTACCACCAAAGGTCTTTAGTCTTGCACCTGCAGGACGGACACCAGATGTATCCCACTTAGGTATGTCACCTGTGTACAAGTGTGATATTAATTTATGTAAAGCTTTAGCCCAACCTTCTTTACTATCCTCTACATATACAACATCATTACTCTTATGCATAAAGTCAGGTATATCAGGTAGCTTTGAGATAGACTGTCTCTCTACACTAAAGCCTACACCTGTACCACATAGCAGTATAAACATAGCTTCATCAAAGGCACGAATGTGATCCACTGGTAGATAAGAACAATTATAAATACAAGTATTATCTCTCTCAGCAGCTTGTCCTGCAGTCATCAAGGCTCTCATACTAGGCATAACATCTAAGTTTAAGACTGCTTCTTCTAGTTCTTTCCAAGACTTATCTTCTAGTACTATTGTTTTTTGTAGAAAAGAAAAGTATCTACCTACTGTTTCTCCCCATGTCTCTCTTCTATTCTCATCTTCTAACCATCTAGCATATCTACTAGTGGCTATGAAGGTTTGATAATCTGTTGGTAAATAATTACTTATCATCTGTTGTCTCCATTACCTTGTAGTGTTCCTCTTGCTTTACGATCAGCTAGTTTATCTAAGTTTATCTCAGCTATAACTTCTAGACTGTATCCAATGTCTCTTGCTATTGCAGCAACATACCATAACACATCACCTAGTTCTTTGGCTATCTCTTCCTTCTCATCTATTATCTGTTTATTATCTCTAATAATTTTTTTTACTTTTTCAGCTACCTCTCCTGCTTCACCTGCTAGTCCAAGTGTAGGATATAAGATAGAAAACTTAGTATCATATATTGCAGTTTCATTAGCTTTCTTTTGATATGTTTTAAAATCCATTACCAATTCTTCCCTTTAGTTTTCTTCATTAACTCTATCATCTTATTAAGATACCACTGTGCTTTCTCTGCATTTTCTACAGGATTATGTTTAGCAAATAGTCTAGCTCCTGTATACTTAATAACATTACCTTGACAATAACTCACTGCTTCCCAATCACCTAGTGCATCTACTATGTAATCAATAGTTTCTATCTTACCTGTATTATAATGAGGTGGACTATTAATCATATCTTCTTCTTTTGCTTTCATTTTCATATACTCCATGTGTCTTAGTTGGGTGACCATAATTTTACTTTACCTGTATCTTTGTTATATTCTCCATCACGTAGTATACGTGCTAGTCTTGCATTCACTAAGGCTTCCTCTTCTGATAACCCCTTATCTTTGAACGCATCTCTAACATTCTCCCACGTACAACCCCCCTCAAGAATCTTCTGAGCTTTGACAGCACCCACTTGAGGGCAACCTTTGTAGTTGTCAGTAGAATCCCCAACAAGGGTTTGATAAAAGAAGTTATAATCTGCTTTCTCTTTAGATATTTCAACAACGTCTCCATCAATCCAATGCAGTGCAGGTATAGTAAGTAAGTCTTTATCTGTAGACCATATAATATTGTCGTTACTTTGGCTACCAAGTATACCAAGTATGTCATCAGCTTCTAGTCCTTTCCATATTGCAGTGTTATAATTTTCAACCATGTAATCTCTAGCCCAACCAAGTAGCATAGGCTTACGTATCTTCTTACGGTTTAGTTTGTAGTAAGGTGCTATCGTCTTACGATAGTTAGTTGTATCAGTCAGACATACGATGTGATCGTTAACTGGAGCTTCCATTAACTTAGCAATCTGATCATCAATCCTAATCTTAACATCTTCTTCATAACAATGTAAAGTCCATAGCCCACCACCCCAGTTCACAGGTGTCTCTGCACTCGTTGCAGCTTTGTATGCTACTATGTCTCCATCAATCAGTAGTCGTTTCATTGTGTTCTCCTATATTTAAGTATACATCTATATGTGTGGGGCAGTTAGGACATGAGAAGTTAGATGCAATGTAAGCATACTCTCCATCATCATGGTCATGGTCTCCTCCCCATATTACTTCTGTATTGCAGTGCCAACATTTCATGGTGTATGTCCTTTCAAATAGTTGTAAGCTCTTAGTACTTTATCTTTATCATCTTTAAACCCACCTAGTCCTGTGTTACAGTTACCACATAACCAACCTCTGAATGTATTGGTATCATGACAATGATCTAGTACCCACTTACTTAACATAGGTTGACCATACTTACTTATCTCCTTCATGTCTCTCTCACATATAGGACAACAGTAATCATCAGGAGGTGGTTTGTTTTCTTTCCTTAATCGTTGGACTACTTTGTCCTGCCCACTCTTACAAGACCTACACTTTCTTTTTATCTCACCTGTAATTACAATCTGATAGTTAGCAATAGGTTGCATAATGTTACACACTTTACAGGTTAGGGCATCAATGCGTGTCTGCCCAGTTTCGTCCATACTTGTAATCACTGTCGAGTTTACATCTGAAGTTGAAATGCTCTTCGACTCTGTGCATACATTGTTGAATAACTCTCCCTGTTTCATCCTCCTGTCCTTCCTTAACTATTAATTGTACCTCATCATGAATGAATGCTACTATCCTTGCATCAAGTTTATAGTATTCTATAGCATCTGTTATGAATACATACCAAGTCTTACACACCAATGCACCTGCTGATTGTAACAAAGTATTAAGTGAAGCATGACTATGCCTGACAGGTATAACACGTCCATCTAATCCTTTAACCCAACCTCTCTTGTCTGCTATCTTAGACACAGCAGTCTTAAGTTGCTTAAGTGCAGGTAGTTTAGCAAGGAACTTCTTCTTGATTGCCTTACCTTCTTTAGCACCCTTACCTATTATCTTACCTGTCTTCTCATCACCTGATCCATATAGGAATCCATAGATAAAAGTCTTGGCATTGTTTCTAGTAGGTAGACCAGCTGCTTCTTGATTGATAGTATGTATGTCACCATTGACTACTGTGTTAGCATAAGAGCCATCATCATAAGCAGCCATGTAATGAGCAAGACACCGTAGCTCAAGACCACTGGCATCAGCACCAAGAAGGCTGTACCCCACAGGAGCATGGAATAATGCCCTACATTCTTTACCATAGGGTGCACCCACACTAGGAACTTGAGCAACGTTTGGGTTGGAATGAGTACAACGAGAAGTAACAGCACCCATATGATTAACACGTCCATGCATTCTGCCCTTCTTCTCTAGCTTTAACCAAGCCTGATTACCTGTAGCTAACTGACCTATCCTCTTGTTAAGTAAGAGGTACTCGTTTAACATCTTAGCTTCTGGTATATCAATAGCTGATAAGATAGACTCATCTACTTTAGGTTCACCATTATCAGTGAAGGCTTCTGGTATCCAACCTCTCTTCTTTAGTCTGTCTGCTATCTGCATACGTGAAGCTGGGTTGAATGGTATGATCTTAGTCTTGGTCTTTAACTCTACGATAGTAGGCTCAAAGGTAGCAACTAATTTATCCTCAAGCTCTGACTTACGTGAAGCTAACTTGAACCATAGTTCTTTAGCAGTGTCCACATCAAAAGGGAAACCATATTCCTGTTGCTTTAGTAGTAGAGTATGTAGCTCAGTCTCTAGGTCTAGTGCCTGTTGACTAAAATTTTTCTCCATAATCTTATGATAAAGTTTGGCTGTAACTTGTGTGTCTTGTACACAGTACTGTAACATCTCTTGGGTAAAGACTGCAAAACTCTCACTGCCCACATTGAACTCACCTTTTAATTCTCCTAATCTATATCCCCATGCCTTAAGGCTATGACTACCCATAAGTTTTTGAGGAAAGTTATTCTTCTTCATCAGTGAAATGTCTATCTCTCTTACATCACACCATATAGTTCTTGAGTATACTAATGTATCTATTACCTTACCTGTATAATCAAAGTCATATAACTTCTTAAGCAGTCGTAAGTCATAGTCAATAATGTTATGACCAATGAGTGTGTCTGCTTTAGATAAGAACACAAGCCCTTCCTTTATCTGGTCTGGTTCAAAGGTGTATACCTTTTCTGTGTCCCATGTTATATCTCTACATACTATACAATGCACAGTGGTAGCATCATCAAGTAAGTTGTCTGCTTCTATATCAAATATTAATTCCATTTCTTTCTCCGTGTCTCTGCACTAATTAAAATTCTACTTCATCTTCATCAGGAAATTGTACTTCATTCATTCTTCCTGTTGTTATATCATAATGTAATGAGGAACAAAGTCCTGTCTCACCTGACCATCTGTTCTTCAGTACTCTAACCTGACTTATGTTAGGTCTTTCTTTATCTTGTTGGTTACGTTCTAATCCTATCACTATGTCTGATAGCTGACCTATTGCAGCACTCCCTCTTAGTTGAGCAAGAGAAGTTTGTGCTCCATCCTCATGTCCCTTGTCACCTGACGGTCTCTTAAGATGTGACACTAGTATCAAACCACAATTAAGTTCTTCTACTAGAGAACGTAAGGCAGTCATCGTGTTGTCTATCATACGTCTCTCATCTCCACCCTCTATGCCAGAGACAACAATACTAATGTGGTCAAGGATAATGTAATCACATCCACAACCTCTGACGAGATATCTAATTTTAGATAGGAGATTGTCAGAGTCAGTAGAACCCCAATGATCATACATAAAAACCCTACCTGAACCCACCGTGTTAATGAATGCATGTCTTAACTCCTCCATTGGTACATCATCTGACTGTATATGTAATGGTTTGTTTAACTCAATAGACATTAGACCTAGTGATGTACGTTTAACATTCTCTTCTAATGCTATGTAACCTATGACTTGTCCTTGCTTGATGAAGCTATGTGCAAACTCTCGTGCAAGTTGTGACTTACCTATGCCACTACCTGCAGTCAAAGTTACTATCTCACCCTTACGACAGCCACCTGTCTTCTCTTGTATACCACTGTAAGGATAAGATATAGATTGCTTATCATCAGTGGTACTTACTATCTCCCATACATCAGTACCTGCTACGATACCATCTGGTCTGTATGTCTTTGCTCCCCAGACTGCATCAATAAGTTCAGCTTGTCTACCTGCTTGAAGCATATCACTTGCATCCTTAAGGGGAAGCTTGGCTATCTTAGCCTTACTAGGTGGTAGTATGTTGGCTACTTCTATTGATGCCTTCCTTCCTACCTCATCGTTATCAAACATAATAACAATGGTTTCATAAGTACATAACCACTCCAATGATTTAGCTATAGATTTCTTAGCTGAGTCTACACCTGCAGGTATACTAACAACTGACCACTTGTTATCAAAGGCTTGACTAAGTGATAGAGCATCTAACTCTCCTTCAACAATGGTAATCATCTTACCACCATCACGACAGAGGTGCTCACCATATAGACCTACCTTCTTCATGTTACCTATAGTAAGGAAGTCTTTGTTAGGAAACCTAATCTTCTGTGCTTGTAGTGTACCTACCTTGTCGTAGTAGTTAGCTACTTGTACCCTACTATCTTTGTAAGTGGAGAGTCCATACTGCCAGTGCTTGGCTGTCTTCTCAGTTATTTTTCTTTTGGTTAATGCCCCTACCTCAATGGGTAGGAAGGCAAAGTTACTTTTCTGTGTAGTCACTGCTATCACTCCTTCATTATTATCTGGCTGAGTTATTACCTGACAAGAGAAGCAGTAGTGTTTGCCTGTACTATACAAAGCATTGGCATCACTACTGCCACAGTGAGGACACTCTTCGTGTCTTATAAACTCACCATCATCATGCATCTCCCATCGACTCCTTTAAATATCTAGCCATGTATTCATGACCTTCAATAATTTTTTTCAATGATTCGTCATCGTACTTGTCACCATCACCTACCATATCTAGAGCCATGTCCTCATAGGTAGCTTCGTGTCTAACTTCAATATCATCTACATAGACTGACACACTTAGTCCATTACTTGTGAACTCTGCTTGTAAGTCTATCGTTGATTCAATCACTTCTGTTACATCAATTACACTCATAACCACTCCTTTGGTATTGTTTGTTCTGCCCATATAAAACCATTACGGTCTGCCCATTCTTGACAGGTCATCTTAGAACCATCCTTTCTTTTCTTAGCACCTTGAATAGTAGAACTTGCTTTTTGAAATACAAAACGTATGTCAAGTTCAGGATGCTGTGACTTGACTGCCTTCATCTTACGTTGGCTGTCTTGTCTAAAGTATCCTTTAAGTTCTACTATCATTGTGCCTACTCTTAAGTCAGGGATATAGTTACGTTCCACATAGTATGATAATTTTACTGGCTCATACTCATGTGGAACGTTACGTGATACTAGGTCTGAGATAACCTGTGCTTCAAAAGTCCCCTTCGTCACTAGCTTTACCTTCTGTATCTACATCATCAAAGACAGCTGAGTTATCTTTTGCTACAGCTTTAGCAACGAACCCTTCTTCCTCATCAAAGATAGAGGTAGCAGTACCATGCTCAACTAAGTCTATAACTTGTAGAGCCTTCAGTCTAAGTGACACACCTACAGTCTTACTGCTTGGCATGTAGTAGGTGACAGGCTCAACTGCTATCTTAACAACTGAACCATTGCCTATCAATTGCTCACCCATCATTGGATTACGTTTAGCATCCACGACATTAACCTTCTGCTTGTAGGTCTGACCATTCTTACCTTTGATCTTAGCCTTGAGTTTACTCTTGAACACAACATTGCCTGTGGCATTACCATCTTGATCCATCTCTGGCTCAGTGATTGGTCGTTTGGACAGGGTTGCCTTTGCTTGTGGCTTATCCTTGACAACCTTGTCGAACTCTACATCGATGAGTGCTTCAAGTTGTTCACAAACTTGGGCAGCTTCTTCTTCAGGCATGACAACCTGTATAGAATACTCCCCATCTTCATTGAACCTTGTGTCTGGTTCATAGACTTTAGCCCATACGGACTTACCTTTTATTACTAGCATATAATACTCCTTATTGCTACGTGTTTGCCAAATGGCTAGGATGTAACTTTAGAAATCAAGCAAAGAAATAATCTGATTTCAATACGTTACGGATATCTAGGTTACCCATACTTGGGGGCAGAGGAACATCCTCAGTACCTAGTGTCTTGATTGCATGTGTCCTTAGTTCATCAAGAACATCATGCTCTTCATACATACTAACAAACTCTTCACGTAAGATGTTAGATAGCTGTGGCATGTTACTACTATGTGTACCATAGCTGTCATGAACCATAGCAAAGTCTACTATCCCTACCTTAGTAGCCTTGTTAATAGTACGTGTCATAGCAGAAGCATCCAAACTGTGGATGAAGTTAGGACTACTACCTAACCCTGTCCTCTGCTTATTAACTGTGTCCTTCTTATCTTTAGGAAAGGATAGAGATACTACATCACCATTGATGTGTGTCTTGATCCTCTTCTGTTGTACCTCACTGTAATGTTGTAACACTAACCAACCTGTAGGTGTTACCCATTCCATGTGTTGTCCCATGTTAGAGTACACATCTCCTACACTCTTAACATAGTCCATCACCTTACGTGCTGATACTATCACACCACTGATGCTATCCCATATGTGTCCTGCTAGGTAGTGAGTGACATTAAACAAGTCATCCCCAAATATATTAGGTGCACCTTCCTTTATCTTATCCTTGATAGCTTCTTCTATGTAACCACGACAGGCATGCTTAGTACCTGAGTAAGGTACAATCATGACAGGTCTCTTAGCTAACTTCCTATCAATACCAAACTCTAAACATTTTCTACCTAGCTCTGTGTCCTCTTCTCTTATACGTTGGGTAGCTTGTTCAGCCACCTGTGTGTATATGTCTTGAGGTTCAGCAGAAGGTATGAGGTTGGTAGCTAACCCACCTAGCTCATCTCTTAGTATAGCAGACAGGTGTTGCAATCCATTACAACTACCATCAGCTGAGACAGGTAGCCTAGTGTGGTAACCCCACCCCTGTTTAGCTAGGGCTGACATCTCATAACACCAAGCTAAGAACTGAAAGGGTTTGTCTGCTTCCAACCACAATTGATTATCGTATGGGTTGGCTACTATCCTATGTGTCTCATCAACAAAGTCCCATGCCCATGCTTCACGTCTGTCTAACGTTACCTTGTCGTTACCATATAGGTTTGCACCATGTATACACAACCACCTTGCATCATCCCAATTGTTTATAGGTAGAGAGTACCCAAATTCTAGTAGGCTCTTGCTCCAATCAGCAGACTGTGGTGATAGGAACGTACTGCTTGCATACTTACGTGACCTGAAATCATTCTGCCACACGTAGTAGAACCTGTCATACTTAGCAAACTGTTCTGCTATCTGTAAGGTACGTTCAACTTGTATACGTTTACTAACACTACGATTATTACTTGAGTATATCTCAGCACGTTTACGTGACCAGATTCTAAAGATAGCTTTCTCTTCCAGATTCATTTCACTAGGTTCTTTACTGAAGTTGTAGGTAGGTATAGGTATATCTTCTCTGGCAGGTAGCTTGCCCACCTCTTGTCCATTGTCCCATAAGTGACGGATAACATTAAGTACATTATGATTTATTCTCCACTCAGTATGTTGCAGAGAATTGATACATGCATATTCAGATGTCAAGTCTTGATCAGCTAGTCTTCTTAAGTGTATATTTAAACTCATTACTTTCTCCTCACTATAGGTAGTTCATCTATGTCGTGACCATGATAACCACCACCCTTAACTGTTGTCCAATCTTTAGGTGGTATAACACATGGTAAGTATCTAGGTTTAGAACCTTGCATGTATTCATTGAATGCCTGTATCCAATCAACAGTATCTTGTGTAGGTACAACGTAGGTTGCACGTCTCTTACGTTCAGTCTGTTGTGTGTCTAGTCTAATCACACCTGTACTTTGTATGATAAGATCAACCATCTTGAACCCAACATGTACACGTTCAGACTTAAGCCACTCAGTATTCTTATAGCCATCCTTGTTCATCTTGTTAGTCAGACCAAAACGTCTAGCTCCATATGCTTTCTTCATAGCAAGCTTGATTGTATTGGTAGCTACATCTCCTTCACTATGTATCCACTTGTCTAACCTATCTTGTATCTCTATGTTAGAGCCTATAGTTCTAGCTACATACAGTAGAGTATTCTTCCTACTAATGCTATCAACTAATGTGACTAGTGATAAGTATGATACTTGTTCAGCATCCATGTCCTTTAAATTTTTCCAAGCAATATCTCGTGAGGTATTAGTTGGGTTGTTAATGAATTGAGTTACTGAACCAGACACTGCATGTACTAGTCTAGATATTATAGCTCGTCCGTGTGGTGTGTGTGATTCCTTTCCTCTAGTTATTGCACCATCTACTATCTTTCTAAAACGATGCATGCCACCTGTCATCATGTCAGTCTCTAACTGAAGTTGTTCCTCAATTAGTTTCTGTTCTGTTTCTAAAGTTACATCCAAGATTGACCCCCTTTGACATTAGTTTAACTGTAAATCATTGAAGATATACTAATGGATACAACTCCAAGTAACATCAATACAAACTGTGTACCTATCAATGAGTAACCATTATACATACCTACACCTGATACTGTAACCATCAAGGCTATCCATATCATTACTATTAAATCAGTCATACTTTTTCCTTCGTGTTATACATTTCAATCCATTCCCTACCTTCAGCTACCTCATCTGGTAGTAACTCAATAAACTCCTCGTCTCTCTTCAAAGCACAACCATCCTTATGCCCATGTAAATACTTGATACGTAGTTGTGGTTGTTTATCTGCATCATATGTATTAACATAACCTATGTCATGGTATCCATTGTGGTAGCCTACGATATAAGCATCGTCATATTTATTTCTACTCATCTGTGTTCTCCTAATACTACTATGTTACTAACTTCATTATCATTACCTGCTTGATGATCAAACTCAAAGACTAATTGATTCTCCCATATGCTATAGTCTTTAACCAAGCAAGCAAGTATCATTTCATTTAACACCTCTCCTTCATAGCACTCCAATGGTGTACCTATTGGTATCTCTGTAACATAATACACAGGTACTACAGTTGTGAGTGTAGTCTCAGAGTTCTGGTAGATAGATAGGTATACCTCCTTATCTATATTTAAGTGTACGTTGTGGTGGTCTGTAAATTCCATGTCACTCATTTGTTATCTCCTCTGTTATAACTATCCATTAATCTTTTACTTGGCATCACACCATTTAACACACACTCATTCTCCATGTCAGCACTAAGACTAACACCATTAAACTTAACACCATAAGCTACTGCTCTTATGTCTGTATAGTCTGGCTCATCTATGTCATCTGGAATGTGGATGTTGATGTCATAGTCTCTACCTTTGTAAGAGAAGGTCTCCCACTCATCATCCTCACAAGTCATAGCATTCTCTAGTATCCACTGCTTTACATACCCATTGATACTATCATGAAACCATCTGTCTGTAGTATACAACCACGTAACATCTATTGTTTTTGGTGACATATATTTCTCTGTTAACTCTTCTCTCCTTGCCATCTCTCCTCTGCACCATGAGTTGTCAGCTTTAAGATACTCATAATCTTTTAGCAATTCTTTAAAATCTTCTATCATATATGAAGTACTAGTCATCAGTTATTCCTTTGTTAAATATTATGTTCCAAGTTTCGCAAGCTTCCTCATTAAGATTACCAAACTCAATGTATTGTAGTTGGTCATGTACATATTGAACACGACATTTTTTTAGTGACCAATGGTCTGTTGTTTCTTCATCAAAGAATAACACAGGTTGTAGTTCTTCCTTGCTCATACCTAGTGCTTGGTAATATAAAACATTAACCAATGCTTTTTTATATAGTAATACTTCTCTCATTAGTTTCACTTTCGTTGGTATACTAACCATCATCTCCTCCTTTTAATGTCATAGTTTTTACTTGTGAATCATCTCCATAATCAGTACCTCTATACTGTACTGAGTTACCTTCCTTTGTATCATGTGCTATGGTCTCATCAAAGCCATGCTCACTACATAGGTGAGCTACTTGATCCTCATTCATTGGCACATCACTCTCAACAGTCCATGATCTAACATCAGTTGATACTTCTTCATGGTAATACCTATACCTAGTGCATTTCTCTATTGCATCTAGTAGTTTCTGTTCAAGTGTTTCTAATCTCTCATCGTTATATGTACTGCAACCATCAAGACCTTGCATTTCTTTGATGCTATACATTACGTCTAGTAGTTCTAGTTTAAAACTTTGGGTCATATAATACTCCTTCATCCTTTAGCCTACCATAATAGGTAGCACGTTGTCTATAAAAATCTGCTTGCTCACTGTTCTCATCCCACTCATAGTCATACTGTAGCTTACGTGCTAACTTAAACTCAGCTATGACATCAGTTAAATGTACTGTTGTATCTATTGAATTGATATACATGCTTAACCTTCCTTACATTTACATATGATTTGATTATCTAACTTACGTAAGGCAGACTTGAAGGCACGTATTAAATGTATTAAGTCCATATCATTTATTAGTATAGGTTGCCCACTAGTTGAGTGGTATAGCTTGCCCTCTAGCATATCATTAGGTACTCTCTTATCTTGTAGTACTTCTAACATCTTTATTATTTTACTTACCTTCATGATTATCATCCCTCTCTAGTTGTTGTTTCATATCTTGTACAATTACTATCATCAGTATACATGAGACCAATACAAACATGGCTTCCCCATACAGAAGACTAACACATAGCAATAACGTGGTCAACATTAAGTTAACTATATATATAAAGTAATGCATTCACTTCTCCTTTAGTTGTTAATTACAAATCCTGATACGTCCTTCTTAGCTTGACCTTTAGCATACAATGCTATCACACTGTTAGGTATATCAAGAAATCTTAAGTCATCCTTGTCACCATCCACTACATTGTAACCCTTGAATGCTAAAGGTATACGTGCCTTGTCTTTAAATACTACTGCTATATTTGTACTGCTACCATGCTTAACTTGCATTACTTTATTAGCATAGTCATGGCTTGCTTCACTATAGCTAACAGTTAAGTGATAGTTAGTAGCAAGCCCACGTCTATTAAGTATCTTAGTATAGTCATAAAATTGTATATCACTATAGCTTGCCATGTCTATATAGTTTTCCCATCTTATGTCACTAGTACCATTCAATCTTACTACTGCCTTGATACCTTTACGATTACAATAAGCTTGAAACCTAGTTAAGTCTTGCTCTAACTGTGTTAAAAACTCTTGCCTATTGTCCCTCCATAATATGGTTTTACGTTTACGTGCTTGTTGTACGTTGTTAAATGCTCCACGTCCTGCACTATATAAACAACCTGCCTTACACCCTGCTACTACTGCCATAGGACATACATTAATACCCTCTACAATATCAGCAGGTGCAAGATATAAGATAGCAGTAAGGTATTCACTGCCATCACCTTTAATAGTCTTAGCATTAGTGCCAACACCCAATAGTTTTAGCTTAATCATAGTCACACCTCCTAGTTAAATAGATTTCTTGCAATGTTCTACACCTAACAGTATACCATCAAGAAAGCTAATCATCTCTTTAATAGATACCCTATGCTTAACAATATGACTGCCTTCTTTATTAGTTAACTGCCACCCTCCATAAATTGGTGCATTGTTCAAGTCATACTCTAGACCCAATAAGTTATTAACTCTATTTAATACCTGCAATAATTCTAGCTTTCTATTCATGGTGTCTTCCTCCTAGTTGTTACAAGGTACAACGTTATAATAAACGTTGCCCTAAGTCAACTTAAGTTTTAACAATATCATTAACACCACCAAACTTTCTGCTTGAAAGCTTAGGAATAGATATGTAGTAGCTTTTTTTACCCATATGCACACCTTTAAAGGTACTGCCACTAGTAAATTCCCAACGTGTCTTATATAGTCTGGTACGTTGTGCTAATACTGCAAGTGTCACGTTAAAAAGCCTTATTGTTTTAGTCTTAAACATATTAAAATCTCCACTGTTGTAGGTACTTCATTGCACCTTGTAACAACTAGGGCTTTGTATTGTCATCTACTCCACCCTAGCCTAGCACTCTCCACCCTACAGAATACTATTGCGTTACTGCAAGGCAGGAATTAAGGCACTGGTTCTACAGTTTGGTCTATACCCTCAAGGATTTCACGTTTCCACTTGCTAACGTTCATGGCTACACCTTTTGAGTGCTTTGTTGCCTATTACTGGTGTTAGTAACCTAGTTTAATAATGCTATTTCATATAGTGCCTTTCGTTAATGTTTATCTTTAGAATGGGAATCTTTAAAAGGGTTACCCATTCGTTTATTATCTAAAGTCTATTTTATTAATCGTGACTTGTCTACTTTTATTTTAACTTTCTTTAAAACTGTTGTTGTTATAACGATTGTTTCAAAGTCTCCTAATAAAGTTCAACTTGTTTTATTGCAATTAAAAGACTGAGTTGCTTATGCTTTTAAAAGAATGCTTTTATCCGTTGTTCTCAATTGTTTATATTAGATATTACTTTTAAAACTATTGCAAGAAAAAAGATTAAATAATTAAAATAAATATATTATCGTTTAAAAACAAGGACTTAATTTACCAGCTGGTGCAATCTCTAGGTTTATCTGCAGAAAGTTTTATTTCGTATAGTATAGTAT
>Ga0209816_1000611_pt1 | contig 28164 bp, 15 predicted proteins | sample CoawatmetaG01DNA_FD_187509 | JGI IMG/M metagenome (GOLD analysis project Ga0209816, IMG submission 187509) | Marine microbial communities from the West Antarctic Peninsula - Coastal water metaG017-DNA (SPAdes) (version 2) | ecosystem: Environmental > Aquatic > Marine > Coastal ...
ACATGGCAATATCAGTTGAGTACGATTTAGAATATTAGTGAAAAGTTTATTTGATTTTATCGTTGAGCCTGTTGGCAAACGGTATTCTAATGAAGTTAAAGTAGGTGACAAAAGCCTAATAATTAATACTAAAGTTGAAACTTTTAAAGCTGTAAATAATATAGGTAGGGTAATTCAAGTTCCTAAGGCTTATAAAACAGTTATTAAAAAAAATGATTTGGTTATGATTCATCATAATGTCTTTAGAAGATTTTATGATATGAAGGGTAGAGAAAAAAATAGTAAATCTTATTTTAAAGACAATAAATTTTTTGTTCAACTAGATCAAGTTTATTTATATAAAAATACTGATAAATGGCAAACGTTTCAAGATCGATGCTTTGTATCTCCATTGAAAGATGAAGTTGATATAAACAATTGGTTAGAACAAGACCTTATTGGTGTATTAAAATATGGTAATAGTTCTTTAGAAGCGCTCGGTATCAATGAGGGAGATGTTGTAGGCTATAAACCATTTGGAGAATATGACTTTGTCGTTGATGGCAAAAGGTTATATTGTATGAAATCTAATGATATTGTTATAAAGTATGAACGTCAAGGAAACGAAGTTGAGCATAATCCAAGCTGGGCACAAAGCAGTTGAGGAATTAATCAAAGTTGCTAAAGAAGCTATCGTTGATTCAGGAGACGATATTACAGCAGATAGATTAAAAAATGCAGCGGCTACAAAGAAGCTAGCTATATTTGATGCCTTTGAAATACTTAACCGTATTGAAGAAGAAAGTAATATTATAGAAAACAAACCTACAGAAAAACAGGAAAACACATTTAGTGGATTTGCTGAAAAAAGATCTAAATAATGTACGAACAAACATTATATAAGATTATAACACCTATTAAATCTCACGTAATAAAGAGACTTAATAAGTCTAAAAAATGGAAGTACGGTTACAATAAAGAATACGACATAATAGTAATAAGCAAAACCGGTCAAATCGGGGAAATATACGAAATACAAAACCTTGTAATTGCTTTACCATTAGAACACAATCCTTATAAAAGATCTACAAAAGCTTTAGAGCAATACTGGGAAGTGTTTACACCAAGAAAAGAACTTAAACAAATCAAAACTATATTTGATTGGAAGGCTTATCCTGCAAAATTTAAAGAACAACTACACGATTACATCGATGAAGAATTTAGAAGAAGAGACGAAGGTTTTTGGTTTTATAACAAAGGTGTTCCTACCTATATTACTGGTACTCACTACATGTATTTGCAATGGTCAAAGATTGATGTTGGGCAAGCAGATTTTAGGGAGGCAAACAGATTATTCTTTATATTCTGGGAAGCTTGTAAATCAGATACACGATCATATGGGATGTGTTATCTTAAAAACAGAAGGAGTGGATTCTCTTTTATGGCATCAGGCGAAACTGTTAACTTGGCCACAATATCAAGCGATGCTAGATACGGTGTCTTATCAAAGTCAGGGGCTGATGCTAAAAAAATGTTTACAGACAAGATTGTTCCAATCTCAGTCAACTACCCTTTCTTTTTCAAACCTATCCAAGATGGTATGGATAGACCAAAAACAGAACTTGCATACAGAGTTCCTGCCTCAAGATTCACTAGAAAAAAACTTGATAGCAATGAACAAATGGAAGAAATCGTTGGACTGGATACAACTATTGACTGGAAAAATACAGGAGACAACTCCTATGATGGAGAGAAGCTTGCATTACTTGTACATGATGAAGCAGGTAAATGGGAAAAGCCAGAAAATATATTAAACAACTGGAGGGTTACAAAAACAACATTAAGATTAGGTAGTAGAGTTATAGGTAAGTGTATGATGGGATCAACATCAAACGCTTTAGATAAAGGAGGTAGAAACTACAAAAAAATATACGATGATTCAAACGTCAAGAAAAGAAACCGTAATGGACAGACTAGCTCAGGATTATATAGCCTGTTCATACCTATGGAATGGAACTACGAAGGATACATTGATTCTTTTGGATACCCTGTCTTTGACACTCCACAGTCCACAACTAAAGGAATCGATGGTCAAGAGATTGAAATTGGTGTCATTGAACACTGGGAGAATGAAGTAGATGGTCTTAAGGAAGATCCTGATGCACTTAATGAATTATATAGACAGTTTCCACGTACAGAAAAACATGCTTTCAGAGATGAAACAAAACAATCTTTATTTAATCTAACTAAGATTTACGAACAAATAGATTACAATGAAGATTTAAAACATTCAGGTGTTGTTACTCAAGGTAATTTTCAATGGAAAGATGGGGTACAAGATACCAGTGTTAGTTTTACTCCTAGCAATCAAGGTAGATTCTTTGTAACTTGGGTTCCTAATAGAGATCAGCAAAATAGATTTATAATTAAAAATGGAGTTAAGTATCCTGCTAATGAACATATGGGAGCTTTTGGCTGTGACTCATATGATATATCTGGAACAGTTGATGGTAGAGGATCTAAAGGATCATTGCATGGCTTAACTAAATTTAGTATGGAAGATGCACCTGCTAATTTATTTTTTTTAGAATATATATCAAGACCACAAACTGCTGAAATATTTTTTGAGGATGTACTCATGGCTTTACATTTTTATGGCATGCCAATATTAGCTGAAAATAATAAACCTCGATTATTATATCATTTAAAAAGAAGAGGGTACAGGGGCTATTCAATGAATAGACCAGACAAAACAATGCATAAACTATCTATAACAGAAAAAGAAATAGGTGGTATACCTAATTCAAGTCAGGATATAAAACAAGCTCATGCTGCTGCTATTGAATCATATATAGAATTATTTGTAGGTTACAATAACGAACAATATGGTACAATGTATCTTCAAAGAACATTAGAAGATTGGGCAGCTTTTGATATAAATAATAGAACTAAACATGATGCTTCTATTAGTTCAGGGCTTGCTATAATGGCTTGTAATAAAAATAAATATAGACCAATTGCCGATATCTCAAAAGAAAAGGTTAAGTTAAACTTTTCTAAATTTAATAATTACGGTTCAAGTTCACAAATAATTAAACAGAATGATTAATACTAGTAGTAATAGTGTCTTCCCTAGTCAGGTGGTACCTGAGGCGGAAAAGAGAAGTTTAGAATACGGTCTTGCAGTTGGGCAAGCTATTGAATATGAATGGTTTAGAGGAGGAAGAATAAATAGTAATAGATGGCAAACTGGTTTTGCTAATTTTGAAAGATTAAGACTTTACGCAAGAGGTGAGCAACCTATACAAAAATATAAAGATGAATTATCTATTAATGGTGATTTGTCTTATTTAAATTTAGACTGGAAACCAGTACCTATTATACCTAAGTTTGTAGACATAGTAGTTAATGGTATGAACGAGAAAAAATATGATCTAAAAGCTTATGCTCAAGATCCTGAGTCTCAAAAGATTAGAACTCAATATGCTACAAACATAGCTAGAGATATGTATGGTCAAGCTTTAATACAACAAGCAAAACAAACTACAGGCCAAGATTTTTCTCAGTCTAATATACCAGCCGATGAATTACCTGAGACTAAGGAAGAGCTTGAGCTACACATGCAATTAAGCTATAAGCAAAGTATTGAGATTGCAGAAGAAGAAGTTATAGACAATGTTTTAGCTAAAAACAAATTTGATTTAGTTAAAAAAAGATTAAACAATGATTTAACAGTTATAGGTATTGGAGCTTGTAAAACTAATTTTAATAGAGCTAATGGAGTAACAGTTGACTACGTTGATCCTTCTGACTTGGTCTATTCTTATACAAAAGATCCTAACTTTGAAGATATTTACTATGCAGGTGAAATTAAAGTAATAACACTACCTGAATTAAAAAAGCAATTTCCTAATTTAACAAATGAAGATCTTGCTAAAATAGCTAAATATCCTGGTCGTCAAGGATATATGAGAGGGCCTAACAATAATAATGATTTAGTTCAAGTTATGTATTTTGAATACAAAACTTATATAGATCAAGTTTTTAAAATAAAACAAACTGATCAAGGTTTAGAAAAAGCTTTAGAAAAACCAGATTTTTTTGCTCCTCCTCCAAGTGATAACTTTGATAGAGTTTCAAGAAGTATAGAGGTTTTATTTAGTGGTGCTAAAATAATGGGTTTACCTGAAATGTTAGAGTGGAAACTAGCGGAAAATATGACTAGACCCAATGCGGATACAACTAAGGTGTATATGAATTATAATATATGTGCTCCACACATGTATGAAGGAAGAATAGAATCTTTAGTGGGTAGAATGACGTCATTTGCAGATATGATTCAAATTACCTCTTTAAAACTACAACAAGTAATAGCAAGAATGGTTCCTGACGGAGTCTTTGTAGATGTTGATGGTTTAGCTGAAGTTGACCTAGGTAATGGAACAAATTATAATCCACAAGAAGCTTTAAACATGTATTTCCAAACTGGTAGTATAGTTGGTAGAAGCTTAACACAAGACGGTGATCCTAATAGAGGTAAAATACCAATTCAAGAATTACAAACGTCAAGTGGTAATGCTAAAATACAATCATTGATAGGTGTATATCAATATTACTTACAAATGATAAGAGATGTAACTGGTCTTAACGAAGCTAGAGATGGTAGTATGCCAGAGAAAGATTCATTAGTTGGTTTACAAAAACTTGCAGTCAATGCTTCTAATGTAGCTACAAGACATATATTAGATGCTAGTTTATATTTAACACTGCGAACTTGTGAAAATATAGCACTTAGAGTTGCTGACGCATTAAATTTTCCGTTAACCGCAAGCGCATTAAAAGAAAGTATATCAGTATATAACGTAGAAACTTTAAAAGAAATTTCTAAATTAAATCTACATGATTTTGGTATTTATTTAGAATTAGAACCAGATGAAGAAGCTCAAGCTCAACTAGAACAAAACTTACAGGTTGCACTACAAAGTGGAGGTGTTGACTTAGAGGATGTTATTGATATAAGACAAATAAAAAATATTAAGTTAGCAAATCAAATGCTAAAGCTTAAGCGTAAAAAGAAACAAGAAAAAGATCAAAAAAATCAAAAAGAAATTATAGCTGCTCAAGGTGAGGCTAATGCAAAAGCTGCAGAACAAGCTTCTTTGAATGAAGTACAAAAGCAACAAGCTATAACACAAGAAAAAGTAAGTATTGAACAAGCTAAATCTCAGTTTGAAATACAAAGAATGCAAACAGAAGCTCAAATTAAAAAAGAATTAATGGCTGAGCAGTTTCAATATGACTTACAATTAGCTCAAATGCAAAAGCAGACTATGAGCCAAAAAGAAGCAGATATTGAAGATCGTAAAGATAAAAGAACTAGAATACAAGCTACACAGCAATCTAAAATGATAGATCAAAGAAAAAATGATTTATTACCTACGGATTTTGAAGGACAAGATGGTATGAATGAATCTCAACCTCAAATGCCTTTACCACAAATACAACAACCTATGTCAGGACAAGAAGATATTGAAGTGACTGAAGAGTTGGTGTAATTTTTATTAATTTATATTATATTATATTATGTCAGAAATTGAAAAACAAGAAGGTGACTTTAAAATTAAAGCTAAAGTCATTAAACCAAAACAATTAAGTAAAGAAGATAAACCTATTAAAATAGACTTGTCTAAACCTAAAAAACTAGAAGATGCCATTCCAGAGTCAGAAACAAAGAATGTGGATGTGGATCAACAAGCCGGAGATGGCAAAGCAGTGGGAAGCGGAGGAGAACAGAAACCCGTTACCAATGCTGAAAAAGAACCAGTTGAAGCTGCAGAGCAAAAACCAGTTATTGAAGAAATAATTGAAGAGCCAAAGAAAGAAGAAGACGTTGTACATATAGGGGAAAAAATGGAAGAACCTGTTAAACAGGACTTAAAACCATCAGCTCCGAATATGGATTTACCAGAGAACATCGAGAAACTGGTTGAATTTATGAAACAAACTGGAGGTTCATTAGAAGATTATGTTAGATTAAACGCTGATTATTCTAATGTTGATAATGATACTTTATTAAAAGAATATTATAAAAAAACTAAGTCACATTTAGATTCAGAAGAAATTAACTTTATGATTGAAGATAATTTTGCATATGATGAAGAAGTTGACGAAGAGCGAGATGTAAGAAAAGCAAAACTCGCATACAAAGAAGAAGTTGCAAAAGCCAAACAGCATTTAGAAACTCTAAAAAGTGATTATTATCAGGAAATCAAGTTGAGACCTGGTATCACCCAAGAGCAACAAAAAGCTACTGACTTTTTCAGCCGCTACAACGAAGAGCAAGATGTAGCAAAACAACATCATGAAGACTTTAAGTCTAACACTAAAGAGTACTTTACCAATGAATTCAAAGGTTTTGATTTTCAAGTTGGTGATAAAAAATTTAGATATGGAATTAAAAACGTAAATGATGTTGTTGATAAGCAATCAAATATTGCCAATTCTGTTAAGAAGTTCTTAAACGAAAAAGGAGAGGTAAAAGATGTTAAAGGTTATCACAAAGCTATCTATGCCGCTGACAATGCGGATTCTATTGCACAACACTTTTATGAGCAAGGCAAAGCCGATGCTGTTAGAACTATAAGTGCTAAGTCTAATAATATTACTACTGAACCAAGAGCTACGGCTCCTTCAGATATTAGTGTTGGTGGATATAAAATAAAATCTGTAAGTGGTCTTGATTCTTCAAAATTAAAAATTAAGAAATCATTTAACAAAAACTAAAATTACAAATGGGAAATTTAACACCTGTGTTTGGAAGTATAATTCCATCACAACAACAGCAAATTCTTAATAGTAACTACCTAAATTTTACTGGTGGTGCTAACGATTTTGCTCAACAATACCTACCAGAGGTTTATGAAGCTGAGGTAGAAAGATATGGAAACAGAACTTTATCTGGATTCCTTAGAATGGTTGGCGCTGAAATGCCAATGACGTCAGATCAAGTTATTTGGTCAGAACAAAATAGATTACACATATCCTACAACGGTTGTTCAGTTGTAAGTGCAGCTGCTGCGGCTATTGGAATTATCCAAGTACCTACAACAGCTAACGTTTCTCCTGTTGCTGGAGCTGGTCAAACAGCGCCGGTACAAACAATTGGAGTTATTAATATTAATGACACTGTTGTTATTATGAATACTGTAACTGGAGTTACTTTAAAAGCTTTAGTTTCTGTAGCACCTGCTGCTGCTGGTGGTGCACAAAATACACAGTTTAGTGTAGTTGCATTTTCTGTAGCTAGTTTAGATACATTAGGCACTGGTGCAAACCTTAAAGTGTTTGTATATGGTTCAGTATTTGCAAAAGGAACTTTTGGTTCTGTTGCTGCTGCTCAACCACAGTTCACACAATTTTCTAATCAACCAATTATTATAAAAGACAGATACCAAATTTCTGGTTCTGACACTGCACAAATTGGATGGGTTGAAGTTGCTACTGAAGATGGTACATCAGGATACTTATGGTATCTAAAGTCTGAGTCTGAAACAAGATTAAGATTTGATGACTATTTAGAAATGGCAATGATTGAAGGTGAATTAGCCGCTGGAGCTGGTCAGTTTGCTGTACAAGCTGCTGCTGGAAATATTGCAGCTACTGGATTTGGTGCTGCTACTAGTGCTCATGGATCTCAAGGTCTATTTGCTGCTATACAAGCAAGAGGTAATATTATGCAAGGATTTTCTGCTAGTACAGGAATAAGTGATTTTGATCAGATTCTTAAAAATCTAGATACTCAGGGAGCTATTGAAGAAAACATGCTTTTCTTAAACAGATCTACTGATTTAGGTTTTGATGATATGTTATCGCAAATTTCAGGTGGAGCACAAGGAGGTACTGCTTATGGGCTTTTTGAGAATTCTCAAGAAATGGCTCTTAATTTAGGTTTCTCTGGTTTCAGAAGAGGTTCTTATGACTTCTATAAAACTAGTTGGAAATATCTAAATGATGCTTCTACAAGAGGTGGTGTTCAAGTGAACAACATTGACGGGGTATTAATCCCTGCTGGAACTTCAACTGTGTATGACCAACAATTAGGTTCAAACATAAGAAGACCATTCTTACACGTGCGTTATAGAGCTTCTGAAGCTGATGACAGAAGGTACAAACAATGGATCACTGGATCTGTTGGTGGTGCTTACACATCAAGTTTAGATGCAATGCAAGTACATTTTTTATCTGAAAGATGTCTTGTTACTCAAGCTGCTAACAATTTCGTATTGTTCCAAGCTTAAGATTATATTAAAGTTTATCCCTGTCATATTGGCAGGGATACTCTTTATTTTTATTAATTATATTATATCATATTATGTCAAAAAAAATGCAAGAACAACAAACTGTTGAAGCACCTATTATAGAAGCTCCAGTTGTTGCAAAACAAGAAATACAAAAACCCAAAAATACTTGGGAAATAAAAGATAGAGTTTATTATTTATTAAATAATAACTTTTCTTTAACATATACTTTACAAACTAAACACAATGCGGTTTATCCATTATTATGGTTTGATAAAGAAACAAACGAACAAAGAGAATTGAGATACGCAACTAATCAAAACTCATGCTTTGTTGATGAACAAAAAGGTGAATGCACCTTAGGTCATATCATGTTTGAGAATGGTACTTTAATAGTGTCAAAACAAAAACAAAATTTACAAAAGTTTTTAGATTGTCACCCAAGAAAAAGTTTTATTTTTGCAGAACATGACCCTAAAGTTGTAGCTGTGGATGAACTAGAAGAATTAGATTTAGAAATTGAAGCTTTAAATGCTGCAAAAGCTATAGAAGTAGATCACGCTGAAGCTATCCTTAGAGTTGAAATAGGATCAGCAGTTAAAGATCTTAGTTCTAAAGAGCTTAAAAGAGACATATTATTAATGGCTAAAAGAAATCCAGCAATGTTTTTAGAATTAGCTAATGATGAGAATGTTGGTTTAAGAAACGTGGCAATACTTTCAGTAGAACATGGAATTGTTAAACTATCTCAAGACCAACGAACGTTTCACTGGGGATCTAATGACCGAAAACTAATGACCGTACCTTTTGATGAAAATCCTTATTCAGCTATGGCTGCGTTTTTCAAAACAGATGAAGGTGTAGAAGTTTTCAAAACAATTGAGAAAAAGCTACATTAACATGTAACTATAAATATAGTGAAGGGTCACTTAAAACGTGGCCCTGTCATTATTAACTAAAATACTAAAATGGCAATAAACGTAAATACTGTATATCAAACCGTTTTATTAATACTAAATAAAGAACAGAGAGGTTATATGACACCTGTTGAGTTTAATAAAATAGGTGCACAAGTTCAATTAGAAATATTTGAAAAATATTTTGAAGATCTTAATCAGCAAATACGTATTCCACAAACAAACGTAGACTACGCGGATAGAGTCGTAAGTCTAGATGAAAAAATATCTATCTTTAAAGCTTCAGGTAGTAGTGCATACACAGCGGGTCCTCCTGCTTTCTTTTCTTTACCAGCATCTACCACTAACACGCCTCTTACTTCAGCCTTTACATCTACAGGCGCTGCTAATTACACAATTCCTAATACAACAACATCACAAACAGTACAAAACCCCGTTGTAATAGTAAACGGTGTTACACAAACAACTGGTTTTAGTTTTACTAACAATGTATTAACTTTTACAGCTGCAGCCACTCCTCCGGCTAATGTAGTGAATGCTATAGTAGTATCTCCTTCTGGTGCCGCTTCACCTAATGAATTTTCTGTACAAAAAAATGCTGCTAACGCAACAATACAAGTTGGTGCTAAAATAACTGGTACTAATACTGTTGGAACTCCTTTGGTTGCTTCTGTAGATAATGTTCCAGTTAATGGAGTTTTTATATTTCCAAACACAACACAAGCATACACAGCTGCTCAAACTTTAACATTTACAAATAGTATAGTAGTTTCAGGAACGTGGACAACACCTAATGAATCACCTGTATATAAATTAGGTGTAGTTAACGTAACTAGTGGTGCTTTACCAATTCACGAATTAGAAAGAGTTACTAGAGGAGAATTATATCATTTACTTTCATCTAACTTAACTAAACCTACATCACACTATCCTGTTTATTTATATGAAAATGAACAATTAATTGTCTATCCAACTAGTATAAACAGTGGTATATCTTGTGATTATATAAAAAAACCACTTGTTCCAAGTTGGGATTTTACTGTAGGATTACAAAATCAATATCTTTATAACGCTGCTACATCAGTAAATTTTGAAATACATCAATCAGAGCAAACAGAAGTTGTATTAAAAATATTACTATATGCAGGAGTTGTTATTAAGAGTCCTGAAATAGTGCAAGTTGCAGCGGCACAGATTGCTCAAGAAAATCAAAATCAAAAAAGTTAACACATGTCAACACCTAATGGTGGTTTAATAACCGAAACTAACAAACAATATTACGCTGGATCTCAGCAGAAATATATATCGGCAGCAGGTGCAGGCCAAACTATTACTTCTACTTTTAATATAGATTTAGTTGTTGGTGTTGGTTTTAATTATTCAGACCCTGCTAATCAAGGTTATAACTTAAACAATTTTAAAGTATTTACTAGTCCTAATGCAAACGTGTGGACTGAATTAACTTCATTAAGTACGAGCGTAGATGCTTTATCTAGTGGAATTAGTAATGCAGCTCAAAACAATCTAACTATTGCTACCAATGCAGCGGCAATAATAGGTAATTTATTTGCTGTAGTAGACAAAACTACTGGTGTTAACTACGGAACTATTGTTTCTAAAACAACCAATGGAGGTGTTGATACACTTGTAATGAGTGCTCCTCTTCCAAATATTGTAGCTAATAGCACTCAACTTAGTATTAGAAGAGTTACTGTATGGAGTATGGTTGGAAATATTGTTACCGTAATTGGTAGCTTAGCGGCAACAACGTATCTTAAGATTCAAATGAATGAGAATACCATGCATCAGAACAACGGTGACTATGAGTATACTAGACTTGTTGATGTTATTGATAACTTTTTAATAGCTTACGTAGGCGCAGGAAAACTTATACCAAGTATAAAAAGAACAGATGTAATTTTTCATGCTAAACGCGGGTTGCAAGAATTTAGTTATGATACTTTAAAAAGCATTAATGGACAAGAAGTAACTATACCTGACAGCTTATCTATTATAATACCTCAAGATTATGTTAATTATGTAAGATTATCTTGGATTGATGACATAGGAGTTCAACGAACAATATTTCCCGCTAATCAATTAACATCAAATCCTACAGAAATGCCTGCTCAAGATAATTTAGGTGTTCCTACTCAAGACAGTGTTGGTGAAAATGTACAAGGAACTTCACAAATGGAAAGCAGATGGGATACAAATAATCCAAGAGTTATTAGTGGAGGATATTTAGATACTAAATCAGCTTTAGAAGCTGGCTCAAACATATATCAATGGGATTTTAATCATATGCCTTTTACTGGTCAACGCTATGGGTTAAATCCAGAAACAAGTCAAGTAAATGGTTGGTTTACTATAAACGCTAGAACAGGTATGTTTAATTTTACTAGTGATTTAAAAGGTAGATTAGTGTTAATAGAGTATGTATCTGATGGAAACGCATATGATTTAGACATGAAGATTCCTAAAATGGCAGAAGATGCTTTATATTCTCACATTATACATGCTATTCTTTCTACTTCGTCAAACGTTCAAGAATACGTTGTAAGACGATTCCAAAAAGAAAGAAGTGCTAAATTAAGAAACGCTAAAATTAGATTATCTAATCTTAAGCTTGATCAAATAGTTCAAGTTATGAGACAAAAATCTAAATGGCTTAAATACTAAACATGGCAGAAATTAAAAACAGTTTTCTAAGATCCAAGATGAACAAAGACTTGGATGACAGATTGATACCTAACGGTGAGTATAGAGACGCTTTTAATATTTCTGTAGGTAAATCAGAGGATGATGACATAGGTGCCTTAGAAACTATTAAAGGTAATGTGCTAAAAACGGATTTTGGTTTAACTAATGTAAACATAGAGACAATAGGTTATTATTCAGATGAACCTAACAATAGGTTTATTGTTTTTTTAACAGATTATAATGATACAAACGATAATCCAACCCTTCCTTCTTCCACAAACAATTGTTATATATACGAATTTACTCCAGCAAATAATACACCAACATTATTAGTTAGTGGTATATTTCTTAATTTTTCTAAAAGTAATCCTATAACAGGGGTTGACTTAATAGAAGATTTATTGTTTTTTACAGATAACAGAAACCAACCTAGAAAAATAAACATAACAAAAGCTTTAAGCTCTTCAATTTACTATACTCAAGAATCAGATATTTCTGTTGCTACATATAATCCTTACGAAGGAATTAGTTTAATTAATAAAACTTCTAAAGCTATAACAGTTGCTTCAACTGGTAATACTCTAACGGTTGCTGACAATGCAGGTGTAATTGTAGGTATGTCAGCTATTATATATACCGTAAACAGTGGATTAGAAGTAAAAGACTTTGCTAGAGTTATTAGCTTAGGTGGTTCAACAACTATTGTTTTAAGTAAAACTGCAACAATCGCACAAGATATTATTGTTTATTTTTATAGTACAACAATGACTGGCCAAGATATTACTTTAAATTTTAATGGTGGACTTGCGTGGCCTGGTGATCCGCAATTTTTAGAAGATAAATTTGTAAGATTTAGTTATAGATTTAGGTTTGATGATGGTGAATATTCTATAATGGCACCATTTACTCAAATAGGTTTTATACCTAAACAAAAAGGTTATTTATTAGAAGGCCAAGAGAACTCAGCTTTTAGAAGTACAATTCTTGAGTTTATGGAAAACGGAGTTCAAAATATTGAATTAAAAATTCCTTTACCTGATATTCAAAATAATATAGGTGTTGAATCATCTTCTACTTATAAAATTTTAGCTATTGATATCTTATATAAAGAATCAGATGGACTGAGTGTAAAAGTTTTAGATACTATAGAGTCCATAGGAACTAGTACTACAAGTAATGAATATATTTATAAATATCAATCAAGAAAACCTTTTAAAACTTTACCATCAGAGCAAACCGTAAGGGTTTATGATAAAGTTCCTGTTAAAGCTTTAGGTCAAGCTGTATCTGGAAATAGAGTTATATATGGTAATTTTTTAGACAAATATACAGCTCCAAGATTACTTAACTATAGAGTTAGTGTTTCTAGTAAAAACACTACAAGTAGTGAATATACAAACTGGTCTGAATACCCAAACCATTCTTTAAAACAAAACAGAACTTATCAAGTTGGTTTTATATTGTCAGATAAATACGGTAGACAATCAGACGTTATACTATCTTTAGTTGATTTAAATACAGAAACAGATGCAGGTATTATTTATGGTGGTTCTACTATATATGCGCCGTATCATGCTAATAACTTAAATCCTACCGTAAAAGATTGGTTTGGAGATGCTTTAAGACTTATATTAAACACAGGAATATCTTCTGGTGTAAATGGTAATCCAAGCACGACTGGTGATACAAATGGACAACCTGGTCTTTATGCTAATCCTATTGCCGATGGATTTAATATTGCGGGTACAGCAACTTCATTTCCTGCAATTAATAAATATAGATTTGTATTAAATGGTGCTGTTACCACAGGCTTACCAGTTAACGGATCTGCACTAAGAGGTCAATACATAGACTATGTTTACGTCACAAACGTTGCTCCTCCCGCTGGAGGTGCAGCTTATTATGAAATAACTTGTGATGGGCCTATAAATCAAGAAATATATTCTTTATCTTCTCCTGTAGCAAGTCCTGATAATAAATTTGCTTATAATATAAATTCTCAAGGATGGTATTCTTACAAGATTGTTGTAAAACAATCAGAGCAAGATTATTATAATGTGTACCTTCCAGGTATTTTAGCTGGATATCCAGGTCAACCTTTACCTACGTCTACAACCTCAAATCAAGGTATTACAGCTTCTTATAGTTGGAATACAGTTAACGGTAATAATTGTATTCAAATAGGTATGTTAGCAGACGGTGGAGGAGCAGCAGATAGTATAACTGGAAATCCATCTATTGTTCAAAAATTAAGCCCATTGAGCTATGTATTAAGCTCTGAACAAACTGTAGCAGTAAATAAAACTACAACATATAGAATGCCTGGGGAACTTGCTTTGTTTCCTTCGGGTGAAATTGGAAAAACAGCAAATGTTGTTTTAATAAATGATAATATAAATAAAATTCCTAGAGATTTAGCAGAGGTTGGACCTGATCAAAAACAATTTAGAAGTTCAGTTCAGTTATTTGGTAGAGTAACTAATAATACTACAGATTCTAATGTTCAATATTTTCCAGGAACAGTAACAGACACAGCTGTTAGTATATCTACAGCTAGTGATGCTAATTTTAAATTAACAACTATATTAGAGCAAAATTATACTAATATATATCAACTTGATACTAATCCTTTAGTAGCTAGAATAGAAACAACAACCCAAAAAACAACAACAGGTATTACAAGTGGTAATTCAGGAGGTGGTTTAAACCAATCTTGGGCTGTAGCTACAGCGCCTACAGTCCCTATTGAAGTAGATATGATTATCACTAACAATGACCCTACTTCTGATGATTATCAAGCGGTATATGGTTATGTTATACAAGTGTTGACTGCAACTACTTTTAAAGTTAATGCTTCAATTCCAAATCCTCAAGCTTTACCTACAGGAACTGCAATAAAATTTACTTTAACAATTGGTGTTCCAAGTGGAAGAAATAGATCATCTTCTCCAGGAGGAAATTTATCTATAATGGAACCTTTTTTAGCTATATATGAAACAGAACCAGTTGAATCTTTATTAGATATATTTTGGGAAACAAACACTATAGGTTTAATAGCTGATTTAAACAAAGAAGTTTCTACAAGTTTTAATGGAGCAACAGGTTGGGGATCTTATACTTGGACACAACCAGAAAGTTTAACAGTTGGTTCGTTTGTAGTTGAAAATCTTTCACCCGTGAGCAGTTCAGGTGCAACAATGCCTAGTACATCTATACAAGAATATACTGTGACAGATGCAAATGGAACTTCTGTTACAAACGACTTTACATTAGAACCAGATACTGCAGCTGGAGCTAATACTGGTGCATATAGAATAAAACTAAATTCACTTTATACATTTTTACACAATGCTAGTATTAGAAACTTTACTTTAACAGCTATTGTTAAAAATACTTTAACTGACGAAATATCAAGTCCTATAAGTCTTACAGGCGCGGTATCCAATGTAAATCCATTGTTTACTACAACTAGCGTAACAAAACAAACTTCTTTTGTAGGTGATGTTGTTACATTAACTGGTGTAAATGGTGGTGCTGATACAAGTGGAACTCCACCCGCTAATACTTCAGAATTAAGATGGAGTATAGCAAGTGAAAGTGGACCAAGCAATGTTAGTTTTAGTATTAACCAATCAACGGGTATTATAAGTAAAAATACTTCAGCTGGTGCTGCAGGTACTTATAGTTTAAATGTTAAGCTTGAAGATGCTTGGAATGGATCTAGTGTTAATGGAGGGTTTTTAATTGTTGCACAACAAATTATTTTAGACGGTGGAACTGTAGGTACTCCTTTCTTTGCTTCAGATCCAGGAAATTTTAATCAAACTTGTCAAGTTCTACCTGGTCCACCAACTACAGGGCCTCTAAATTCAAACTGTGGAACTGGTAATGGAGGTAATGCTTATTATAATACAACACAAGGTACTAGTACTATAGCAGTAGGTGATGTTATAGCAACTGGACCTAACGCAAGTTCTCCTAAAGCAGGTCAAGGAGTTTATTCTTATGATTGTGGTCAATCAGGTTTAGGTAATAGAAAATATTTTTCTATTTCAGCCTCAAACCCAAATACAGGTGTAGTCACCGCTGCTGGTACTTGTTAGTAATAAATCTTTAAAATGAGTGATAATAAACTATGAGCGCTATATTAGAAATTAAATATTTTAACACTTTTTGGATAAAAAAGATGAGGTCAGTTGTGGAAAACACTCCTACAACTCCCGTAGCGCCATTTGCAAACGTTCCTGCTGATTATGGTTCGTCTGATGCTAGAGATTGGTATATAGAAGAATCTAGAATTAGAGGAGGTTACAACAATACAAGTGTTGATTTTGGTGTTAAAGCTTATTTAGATGAATCAGATCCATTGCAGCAACATAGATTTAATACATTGATATATTCAGGAATATATAATTCTAGAACAGGCGTAAATAATACAAATCAATTCTCTGTTGGTTCTGATATAACACGAAGTTTAGATCCTGCTCAAGGATCAATACAAAAATTATATGCTGAAGACACTAACTTAATTGTGTTTCAAGAAGATAAAGTTAGTAGAGCATTAATAGATAAAGACGCAGTATATTCAGCTGAAGGCAATGCTTCATTAACCTCTAGTAATTTAATTATTGGTCAAATAGTAGCTTACGCTGGTGAATATGGTATAGCTACAGATCCTTTAAGCTTTGCTGTATATGGTTATAGAAAATACTTTACTGACAGAAAGAGAGGATGCGTTTTAAGACTGTCTAGAGACGGTATAACTGAAATATCATCTTATGGTATGCATGACTTTTTTAGAGACGAATTAGCCAACGTAGATGTAAGTAAAATTATAGGAGCTTTTGATATACATAATAAAAACTATGTAATATCAATACAAGAGCCTGATACTGCAGGTGGTTTACCTATACCTCCAAACGCTGTTACAGCAGAACATTATAAAACATTATCATTTGATGAAAGTGTTTTAGGTTGGACAAGCTTTTTAGATTACAAACCCGATTTTATGTCTAGTTTAAATAATATATTTTATTCTTTTAAAAGTCGTGGTATAGGCAGTACAATAAAACCATCTGTATGGGAGCAAAACACGGGTCAATATGGTAAATATTATAACGTGTTTCACGATGCAAGTGTATCAGTTGTTTTTAATGCTCAACCTTCTGTTATTAAAAATTTCAAAACAATAAACTATGAAGGAGATTTAGGTTGGCAATTAGAATCTTTTGTATCTAGCTCAGGAGACTTATCATTACCTATTACACCTTTTACTACTTCAAATCTAAATACACTTGCTCAGTTAGAAGCTAATATTTTTAATCTTAATTTTAAGAGAAAAGAAAATAAGTTTTTTGCAAACTTACAACAAGATACAGTTGCTAACACAACTCCTCAATATGGAGAAGTTCTTTACGGAGCTGATATATCTGGTGTTAAAGGATTTTTCTCTACAATTAAGTTTAAACTAATTAATGCAAACTTTGGTGGTACACCAAAAGAATTATTCTCTGTATCTACAGACACAGTGGAATCATCATATTAAATTAAATTAAATGAAATTAACATCAAGAAGAATTATCTATGAAGACTATGACATCATTGTTGAATGGTGGAAATCATGGCCAGACTGGGTTCCATTAGCTAGAAACTTACTTCCAGAAGAAGGAACTGGAGGTATAATGATAGAAAGAGACGGTAAGCCTTTAATAGCTGGTTTTTTGTATGGTACTAATTCAAAAATATGCTGGATGGAATGGATTGTATCTGATCCAAAACAAAAAAATAAATCAGATGCTATAGTATTGCTAATATCTTCATTAGAAGAATGGGCTGTCGAAGGAGGGTTTGAATTAATTCTTAGTATAGGCAGAAGTAAAAGCCTTATAGATAGACATAAAGAACTAGGGTATACGGTGGACAGTGATCCATCTTACGAAATAATTAAAAAAATAAAATAATATGGCAGTAGTAGCAGCAATAAGCGCTGGAGTCACTATAATAGGAGGCGCTGTAGCAGCAAATCAAGCTGATAAAGCAGCGGGTAGAGCTCGTAGAGACAAAACAAAAGCAGAGGCTGAAGTAGAAAGTATAAAAGCTTCAAGACAATCTATAACAAACCCTTATGAATCAACTAGAGATTTAAGTTCTTTAGCGGGTGACTTGTCTAGTAACTTAAGCAATCCTTTTGCTAGCTTAGGAGTTGCTACAGGTGCTGCAGAGATACAAATAGAGCAAGCTGATATTGCTTTAGCTAATACATTAGATACTTTAAGAGCTTCAGGAGCTAGTGCTGGTGGAGCTACAGCTTTAGCACAGGCTGCATTACAAAGCAAAAAAGGAGTTGCTGCTAGTATAGAGGGTCAAGAGGTTGCAAATGAAAAACTAAGAGCACAAGGTGAGCAGGGTTTACAAGCTCAAAAAATGTCTGAACAGCAAAGAATTCAAGGAATTGCTATATCAGAAGGTCAAAGAGTTCAACAAACTGATGCCGCTGGTAAAGCCTTTACGTTTGAAAAACAAGAATCTAGAACTAATATGGATCTTAATGCTGCTGCAGGTAAAGCTCAGCAGGCTGCTCAAAGGGAAGCTGATGCAAACGCCGCTAAATCGGCTGCAATTGGTGGGGCAATAAGTGGACTTGGTAGTATTGGTGGTGCTATGATAGGTAATATGGACATTGGAACTTTTAAATAGTAATTAAAAAAATAAAATATGGGAGCTTACGATAATCCGAAAATAATAAGAGATAGATCTGGCGAGATATACGGTCAAGCTTTAGCTGGTTTTGGTAAATCAATTGCAGGTGGTTTAACTAACGCTGCTAATAAAAGAGATCAATTAAGGCAACAAGCAAGTGCTGAGCAAAAAAGAACTCAAAATATACAATATCAAATACAGCAACAACAATTTTCTGAAAGAAATAGAAATTTTACTGAATTAAGAAAATCTGGTGTTCCTTTAACTGGTCAATTTAAAGGTTTAACGCAAGACTCTTTAATGGGTGTTGGTAAACCTGGAGATGAAAATTACCAAATGGGTTCAGTAGAAGCAGCTACTCTTCTTGCAACATCTTCAGATTTAACATTAGAGCTAAGGCAATCGTTACAAAAAACAATTGACGATAGTACTCAATTTCAGCAAGGATTATTACAAAATGCTGGTAAAATAGTAGCAGAACTTGAGCAATATAAAGATCTTCCTGCTTCCGAGTTAATGAAAAACTTTACATTTTCTGGAGCAACTGATTATGAAAGGTTAGGATCTCAATTTACAGCAGCAATACTATCTGAAAAAGAACTTCCTGGAGCTTTTACAAACAAAACTTTAACTAGAGGAGCTGATGGAGCACAAATATTAAGCACCTCAACAAAACTTAAACCAGATAATTCTTTAATAAAAGGATACCCTGAGTTTCAAGATGAAGAAAAATATCCTAGAGATAGTGATGGAAATATAGAAATAAAATGGTCTAAAGATATTAACAAAGATGTTAATTTATTAGATGACATTGAAAAAGGTATTGAGTCTTCTAATATATCTGAAGAATTAAATTTTACTAAAGATGGGACTTTAACAGAAGAACAATTTGTTGGAGGAGTAACAGGCTCTGATAATCCTATAAAAGGTTTACCTAACTACAGACAAGTCATGTTAGAAAAAATAGTCAATGTAGGTAATTGGGTCAATGTTCCAGATCCTCAAAATCCAGGTAAGTTTATTCCTGGTGGAGCGTTACGTGATCAATTAAAAGGTGTTGCTGCAGGAAAATTAACTCTGCCAGATCAACAACTATCAGCTTACATGCAAAATAGATTAGGATTATCTGGTTCTTTTGATATGAAAAAGTTTAGAACCGGAGAAGATGATGGAAAAGAAGATAGCATAATGGATACGTGGGCTCAAAATAAATATGGTAAAAAATGGGATGGTGGAATGCAAGAAGCTTTTATTGAAGATGAATTAGTTGAAGAATTTTTAACAGACAGAACATCAAAGCTAAAACGTAGACCTGCTAACAAGCAAGACATCGCAAATGGTTGGTCAGTTAAAGATCCTAAAACAGGAGAACAAACTGTTTATTTCCAAGGTAAAGAACAGGTTAGTCAGGTTGCTTCAAAAGAAAAAAAAGGTTATGATTCAAAACCTTTAGTAAATAAGTTTGTAAAACAAGTTACTGAAAATCCAGGCAGTATGGCTAGAGAAATATTAAGTTATGATCTTGTAAAAGAAAACGTAACGTCAGAAGGGTTTGATCCAGGTGGTGATAGAGTAATAAAACCAGGAGAAAAAGTTATAACTTTAGGTAAAAAAGGTGATGATAATTATAGCGAGTTTAACTTAACTAACAAGGAAGATCAAAGAAGATATGCAAGAAAAATAATTAAAGGAGACGAAAGAATAAGTACTTTGCCTACAAAAGATAGACAAATGGTTATAGACGGAATAATAGATTCATTCCCTAACGCTACAAAAGAACCAGAAATTGATGCTGCTACTGGCTTGGAAAAAGTTAGCACAGATAATGTAGCTTTATATGAAGAACAGTCTACAAAATTAAATGCAGTTATTGATGCTTCAGAGCGACTTAGTAATGCTGATGGAGTTTTTGTAGGTACTAAAGGCATGATGAAAGATGGTGATTCAAAATTATTCGTAAATGCTCTTATTGATATAATAAAAGAGGTTCCAGCTGATCCTAAAAACTTAATATCTTCTTTAAATTTACAATTCAAAGGTGCTGGAGGTGATAGTGATAAAGAAAAATCTTCAGGAGTTAGAAAAGGAAGAATGTTAAATAATGCTATGGCTTACATATTGAGCAGTAAAAATCCTTACAATTTAGATAAAAAAATATTTGATGCTTATAGAGCTGAAATGCTTGAATCAGATAAATAATATACTATATGGATGAAATAGAAGAAGAAGTTATACAAGAAGATATTGTAGAACAATGTCCTCCAGGTCAAGAGAAAGACGAATTTGGAGAGTGTGTTGATATAGATAATAATCAACCTACTCCTTTTTCTCCACCTGAAAATTTTGGAACACCTATCACAACCTCTGCAGACATTGAGGTTGTTAAACAAGATATTAAAACTAAAATAGAAGATAAAAACCCAGAAAGACAAGAGTGGGGAATGTTTGAATCAATTATCGCGGCAGATGCTACAGAGTATATAGATACATTTAATGGTTCATGGACAGGTAAAGGTATAACTTTTGAACAAGGAGATGTTGTAGCAGAAAAAATATCTATTGAAAAAGGGTCAAAACTTTTTAATGAATTAGTATTACAAGATGAGACAATAAACAAAAGATTAATACCTCAAGCGGCTCAAGAACTGCAACCACAGTTTGATGCTAAAATATTAGAATTAAGAAAAAAATACAATGGAGCAACGTCAGAAGAGTGGGTGAAAGCTGAAGAAGAATATAACACATTTTATAATGACAAAATGATGGAAAGCTTAATTGCTAATCCAAAGTATAAAAGAGTTTTAGGAGCTTATGAGCAGATAGTTGGAGACGAAATAGAATCAGAGTTTAAATCACAAAAAAGATTTGAATTAGGTTTAGAAGATAATGCTGATATGTCTGAAGGTTGGAAAAAGTTTAAGAAAAACTTAAATAAATCTTGGATAGGATTAGGATTACTAGCTACCGCAAGCTCTAAAGAAGAAACAAATTTAATAAATCTTATTGAAGCAAAAATTAGTAGCGGTGAATTAGATGAAAACATGTCTTATGGAGATTTAAATTCTGAGATAGTTGATCAATTAGAAATTAAAAAAGCAGGTCAAAAGCTAAACGATAAATTTAGAGATAAAACTTTAAAAGAAGTTGTTGATAAGATGAAATCCAGAACTGATACTAGGTCTGAAGGAACGTTGCGTCGGCTAGGAAAAATTGATGATATTAATGCAGACTTAGAATTTTTTAAAAAAGCAGAAATATTTGATGAAGATGGTTTAACATTTGATGAATTTCAAATGATGATTGCAGAACAAATACCTCAGCTTGCTTTATCATTATTACCATACGGTATTGGTGTTATGGGACAAGAGGCTGGTGGTAATTATGTAGATAATTTATATGCGGCTGCTCGTCAAGAATTTAATTTAAAAGATGGAGAAAAACCTAGTGAAGAACAATTGCTACAAATAATAAGTGAAGGCAAGGATAATAAAGGTATTGCTATTGTGTCAGGTATAGTGTCTGGTCAATTAGAAAGACTAGGTGCTAAAAAAGTGTTATCAGCTAGTTTAGGTGGTACAAAAGCTATAGGATCTTTATTAAGAGGAGAATTTAAAGCATCATTAAGAGCTGCTGGCACTACAACAGTAGAAGCTATTAAGTCTGGTATGTGGGAAAGTGTCACAGAAACAGGGCAAACAGGAGTTTCACAATTAGGACAAACGGTTACAGGTGGAAAAAATTCTTTTAATTTTGGCGAAATACTAGAAAGTGCTGGTCAAGGTGCTTTATTAGGTACAGTATTTCCTTTAGGTGGTGGTATAGCTAGACAAAGTATGACTGAGTTTCAAAACACAGCTGCAATTGTTGCAGGTAAGTTTGATAGAGAAGCTACAGAAAATTACTTTAAAAAAATAGAAACATCTATTAAAAAAGATGGTAGATTAACTGAAGAAAGTAGAAGAGAAAGATTAAAAGCTTTAGGTAATGTTAGATCAGCTAATATGAAAGTGCCTAAAAATATGGGTGGTAAAACTAAAACCGATGCTATTAATCTTTTGGTAAAACAACAACAAATAAAAAATCAATACGAAGGTGTTGATAATAATTTAATACCTGATAGTGTTAAAACAGAGTCTCAAGATATTGGTGATAGATTAAAAGCTTTAGCTACTACTGATAGATTTTTTGATCCTAAAAACCTTAAAAAAAGAACTGAAGATGTTGAAAAAGTTAAAATTGCTAGAGAAAAAGACACTAGAAGTACTGAAAATATAGCTATTGATCTTGGTTTTGGATTTGAAGGAAATTTATCTATAGAGGAATTAAAAAAAATAGGTGGGAAAAACTTTGATAGCACAACACTAGGTTTTATTAAAAACGGTACTATATACTTAAATCAAGAAGCTTTGAAAAATAGTAGTTCTGTTAAAACTTCTTCACATGAGCTATTGCATGGTATAATAAAAAATGCTGTAGGCACAAAAATTACCCAACAAGGAATAAAAGATTGGATGCAATCTAATTTAAGTCAAAGTCAAAGAGATATTGTAGAAGGATTGATGGAAAGTAAAGGTTATAATAAAATGGAAGTAGAACAAAAAGATGGTTCTACAAAAAGTTATTTAGAAGTTAGACCTGATGAATACCTTACTCAAATATATGAAGCAGGAATTATAGAACAACCAGGAATGTTTGAAAAAGTAAAAGTTTTAGTTCAAGACCTACTAAACAACATGTCTAAAGCTTTAGGATTTGAAGGTAATTTTAGTTTTGCAACTAAAGATGATTTAACTGAATTTTTAAGGAATTATCAAACAAGTATTAAAAAAGGTAAACTTAGTAAAAAAGTAAAAGACTCTAAGTTTTTTAAACCTGGAAAAAAAGGTCAAGCTTTTTCTCAAGACACAACAAATGATACTTTAGTTACTGAAATTAATAGAATACAAGCTTTACCAAAAGATACTAGATCTAGCGCTGATAATAATTTATTAGGTTTTGCTGTTGATCAAATAGTAGAAAATAATTGGCCTGTAATAGCTGGAAGAATAGGTTATGAAAATTGGGGTACTCAAGGTATTTCAATTCAAAGTGTTAAAACAGCATTACAAGAACAAATTTTAGGTATAGCTAAAGGTCGTACTGGCCAAAAAGGTGGTAAAACTCAATTATTTGAAGATTTTGATATTGATAAAGGAATTGTAGTTACTAGATTAGGAAGTATAGCAGGTTTAAGAAAAGGTGAAATATTAAGAAGAGCTAAAGAATTAGATGCTAAACCTGTAGAAGATACAGAAAGTTTAGATAGTGAAACAGCTAAACAAGTTGCTGACACATCTACTGAAGTTGTACCTAAAAAACCATCAAGCAAAAAAACCGTTAAAAGAACTGTTGATTCTAAAAAAGTACTACCTCAAAACGATCCTAAAGCTAAAGCATTTTTAGATGAAACTCAAACTGCGGTTGAAGCCATGAGTGATCAAGAATTGTTAGACATGCGTTATAAGTCTTCAAAAACATTAGCTGCCCAAGCTTTTGCTGATATATTTGGAGTAGATGTTAAAGTAATAACTCAATCGAATTTTAATTTAAGTGATATAAAAAACTTAAAAGAAATTCAAATGTGGATTAAGAAAAATGCTGACATGTTGATAAGATTGTTACCTGAAGGCAATACAACTGTTTTTGATCTACAGTCTAAAAGAAAAAATGCAGATGGTACTTTTAAAACAATAAAAAGAGGTGGTGAAAGTGTAGGTTTATCTGATTTAATAAGAGATGCTTTCTATATACAAGTCTTTAAAGATGGAAAACCAGTTAAAATAGATAGTGAAACATTAAACGCTAAAGGAAGAAGTAAAACTAAAAGTAATCAATACAGGAAAAGACCTCAAATAGCTAGAGAATATTTTTTAGATCTTTTTGGTATACAAGATGAAACGTTTGATCCAAGAGCATCAGCCGCTCAAGCAATAAAAGGTTTATTAGAAATCACTTCTAGAAATATAACTAATCTAGCTGTAAGACAAGAAATAAATACACGACCTAATCTTACTACAGCTGAAAAAGCTTTAGCTCAAGAAAAAGTTAGAGACGGTATAAGTGATCTTGCATTTAGCAAAGGTGAAGATATAGCTTTTGCTAAAGCTAATATGGACGCAAGACTTATTAAATTTTTAGAAGAAATGGGACTTTTAGGGAATTTAGATGCAGAGGGAAATGAAAAGTCTTCTGGAAAAGTCTTAAACCATAACAACGCAAAAGATCGAGCATTTTTTAAAGACATTGTTGAAACAATATTTCCTGAATTTATTCCTGTAGAAGTAATGGGATCTGGAACGTACAACGCTTACGCTAATAAAAGAGGTAAATATCAATATTTAACTGGAAATGAAAGAAAAAAGATAGTTAACGGTGTATATTTAGAAAATCAAAAAGATTTTACAGATAGAGAACGTTACATAGCTTTAACAGCTACACAAGATTTATGGAATAGATTTTCAGCTAAAAGAAATCCTATAGAGTTTGGAAGTCAAGAATATTTAGATTTAAAAGATGCTAATTATGATGGTATGGAATTTATTTTAGATCAATTTGCTAAAATGGTTAAAAAATATCCTCAAAGTGCTACTGTTGTAAATGCTATGCTAAGTTCATCATCGTCATACACAGGTCACATGGCAAGACAGTTTTCTTTTCCTAGAGGAGTAGATCCAAAATTTACGTATTTTGAAAAGCAAAAAAATAAAGCAAAAGAAGCTTTCAAACGTGCCACAATAGGTTTAGATAAAAATAGTGAAAAATATGATGCTCTTTTAAAAAGAAAAGAATCATTGTTAAAGAAATTTAAAACAGAAAAAGAGCATGTTTGGCAACAAAATGGTGCAACAGAATTAATGTTAGATGGAATACTAGGTAACCAAGTTAAAAAATTTATGCCTATTTTTAAAGAAAGTTATTTTATGCTAGGTTTAATAGAAGAAAATAACAGTAAATTAAAAGATGGTGATGGTAAATTTGGTCCTGTATTTGATTATGGTAACAATCAAACTACTGAATTTGTTGAAAAACTAAAAGAAGCTGTTGAAACAGGAGATTTAGACATAGCTATTCCTTCTTTAATAAGATATTTTAATTCATTAGTTAATAAAAATAATGGAGGGTTTGATCCTAATACTATGACTATTGATGGAAAAACAATAGCTGAAATGTTTAATGTTAATATTGATAAAAAAGACATAAACAAACAGTCTATTGCATACCAACAACAGCTTATTCAAGATCAATTATTAGGTAAAGATGTTGACCCAAGAGCTGAAATGAATGATTTATTAAATTTGGCACCTGTTGTAGAAAAAACTTCTTTTGTAAACAACAATATGTTACCTGAAGTTGCTGCTTTTAGTAAAGGTGAAATATTTCCTAATGATGTAGTGTTAGATAAAATGAAACTTCTTGATAAACAAGCTAACGATGCTAGAATAGCTTTTAGTAAAGAGCAAGACTTATCAACTGATTTTAATAAAATAATAGAAAAAGCAACTGGTATTGGTAAAGAAAAAGAATATGGTAGAACCAAAGCTAGTGCTGTAGGTGCTGATAAAGGTAGGTTTGATCTTTTTGGAATACCGCCATCAGCTCAAGATTTTGTAGGTTTAACCAGGTATTTTGCTGGTAAAGGAGAACAAGGAGATGCTACTATAGCTTGGATTAAAGAAAACTTTTTAGATCCATTTGCTAGAGGTAATATAGATATATCAAATGCTAGAGTTGCTTTAGCTAATGACTTTAAAGCTTTAAAAGAAGTTTTAAATGTAAGTCCTAAAGATTTAAATAAAAAAATAGCAGGTGAACCTTACACTGTAGGTAATGCTGTTAGAGTTTATACATGGACACAGCAAGGTATGAAAGTTCCTGGTTTATCTAATGCTGACGCTAAAGTATTAAATGATTTTGTAGCTGCTGATTCTAATTTAATTACTTTTGCAAATGAATTAATATCTATAAATAAAGACAACGGTTACCCTAAACCAGGCGATGGTTGGTTAGCTGGAACTATAACTACTGATTTGTTAACCGGTTTAAATACTGTTGTTAGAGGTAAATACTTAAAACAGTGGCAAAACAATGTTAATGAAGTTTTCAATGAAACTAACATGAATAAGCTTGAAGCTGCTTTTGGCAAAGGTTATAGAGATGCTTTAGAGAATATGTTAGGTAGAATGAAAACAGGTAGTAACAGAGGTTTTAAAGGAGACAGTTTAACGGGTAGATTTGTAGATTGGCTTAATGCTTCTGTTGGAGCTATTATGTTTTTTAACATGCGATCTGCTGTGTTACAGACTATATCTGCTGTTAACTTTGTGAACTTCACAGATAATAATATATTTAAAGCGGCTGCAGCTTTTGCTAATCAACCACAATATTGGAGTGATGTAGTTGAATTAATGAACTCTGATTATTTAGTAGAAAGACGTAATGGTTTAAAAATAAATGTTAATGAAGCTGATATTGCAGAAATTGCTGCTGAATCTAAAAATAAAGCTAAAGCTTTTATATCAAAACTTTTAAAATTAGGTTTTTTACCTACACAAATTGCAGATAGCTTTGCTATAGCTTCAGGTGGTGCTACGTTTTATAGAAATAGAATAGGATCTTTGTTGAAAGAAGGTATGAGTCAAAAAGAAGCTGAAGCTCAAGCATTTTTAGATTTTAGAGAAACAGCAGAAGAATCACAACAATCAAGTAGACCGGATAGAATTAGTGCACAACAAGCTGGTCCAATGGGACGTATTATACTAGCTTTTGCTAACACTCCAGCACAGTATGCAAGAATAATGCAAAAAGCAGCTAGCGATATTAGAAATCGTCGAGGAGATGATAAAACAAATGTATCTAAGATAATATACTATGGAGCAATACAAAATGTAATATTTAATGCTTTACAACAAGCATTGTTTGCTATGGCTTTTGGAGATGAAGAACCTGATGAAGAAAAACTAAATAAAAAATATACAGGTATTATAAATGGTATGGCAGATTCTTTACTTAGAGGTATTGGTTTTCATGGTGCTGCTATTTCTACGCTTAAAAATGGTATAATGAAACTAGCTAGTGGAGCTAAGGCTCAAGATGCTGCTATTGAAATGTTGGATATTTCACCCCCTATATCTTCTAAAATAGGTAAATTAAGATCTGCAGGTAGAACTTGGGATTGGAATAAAAAAGAAATATATGAAAAAGGCTGGTCATTAGATAATCCAGCTTGGCTTGCTAGTGGGCAAGTTGTTAGTGCAGCTACAAACATACCACTTGATAGAGGTATAAGAAAATTACAAAATTTAAAAGATGCATCTGATGGTGAAAATGAAGAGTGGATGAGAGTTGCTAACGCTTTAGGTTGGCAAAAATGGGAGCTTGAGTGGGAAAAACCTAAACAAAAGAAAAAAAGAAAAAGCAAAAACATAAGATTTTAATATGAAAACACCACTACTTAAGAAAATAATGAAAGGACCTAAATGCTGGAAAGGCTATAAGGCTGTAGGTAAAAAGAAATCACCTAGCGGTAAGAG
>Ga0209816_1000613_pt1 | contig 28122 bp, 39 predicted proteins | sample CoawatmetaG01DNA_FD_187509 | JGI IMG/M metagenome (GOLD analysis project Ga0209816, IMG submission 187509) | Marine microbial communities from the West Antarctic Peninsula - Coastal water metaG017-DNA (SPAdes) (version 2) | ecosystem: Environmental > Aquatic > Marine > Coastal ...
GGCGGCAACTAAAATCCATTGTTTCCAAAGTGGAGTACCACAAGCGATTAATTTCTATTGGGATTATAGACAAATGACATTTTGGCAAAAGATTAAATTAATATTAAAATAAACAGAGTAAAGACCCTCTCACTAATAAGGGCGTAGAATATGGAAGCATTTATAAACCAACAAAATTTAAAATTAACTTCAGAAATGAGTGGGTACACTATGACATATGCTCACCTCTGTAAGATGTTAGAAGATTACGCAAACAAAAGAGTTATTGAGGAGTTGGAATCAGCAGTCATTTTAATAAACCTATCTCGTGAGCTAACACCAACTGAAAGGATTGAAAGTATCTTATATGAAACTAAACTGAGAATTAAAGAACTAAAACAATAGATATGAAAGTATTAGAATTATTTGCAGGTAGTAGATCATTTAGTAAGATTGCTGAAGAGTATGGTTATGAAACATTTTCAGTAGATATAAATGATTTTGATAATATAGATTATGTAACAGATATATTAGATTTTGATTATAAAAAAATAAAATTTATTCCTGATGTAATTTGGGCAAGTCCTCCATGCACTTATTTTTCTGTTGCAAGTATAGGACATCATTGGAATAAAGATAATACTCCAAAAACAAAGGAAGCAGTTTTGGGTGTTAAGATAGTAGAAAAAACATTGGAAATAATTAGATATTATTTAAGTATTAATCCTGACATTAAGTATTATATTGAAAACCCTAGAGGAAAATTAAGAAAACTAGATGTTATGAAGGGAATGCCTAAAGCAACTATATGTTATTGTCAATATGGAGAAAACAGAATGAAGCCAACAGATATTTGGTCAAATAATCTTAATGATTTGTTTTATACAGATGGATGGACTCCTAGACCAATGTGTTTTAATGGAAATACTAATTGTCATCATCAACCTGCTCCTAGAGGTTCACAAACAGGAACACAAGGATTAAAAGGAAATTACGAAAGAAGTATTGTGCCAAGTGAATTATGTAAAGAAATATTAAAATTAACAAAATGAAAATATTAATAGCCTGTGAAGAATCACAAACAATTACTAAAAAGTTTAGAGAATTAGGTCATGAAGCATATTCATGTGATTTATTGGATTGTAGTGGAGGTAAACCTGAATGGCATATCAAAGGAGATGCAATAAAAGAAGCTTATAGTGGTAAATATGATATGATGATTGCACACCCTCCTTGTACGTTTTTGTCAGTTAGTGGAGCTAGATGGATGTATAATAAAGATGGAAGTGTGAACCAGGAAAGACTCAAAAATCAAAATAAAGCACTAGCTTTTGTTCAAAAATTATTAGATTCACCTATTAAAAGAATAGCTTTAGAAAATCCTGTTAGTGTAATTTCCACTAAAATTAGAAAGCCAAATCAAATTGTACAACCTTATATGTTTGGAGATGAAGCTACTAAAACAACTTGTTTATGGTTGAAGAATTTACCTTTACTAATCCCAACAAATATAGTAGGAAAAGGAGAAAAAGTTTTTTATAAAAGCGGAAAATCACACCCTAAATGGTATGCTGATGCATTGTCAAATTCAAAAACTCCTGAAGAGCGTAGAACTTTAAGAAGTAAAACATTTGAGGGTATGGCTAAAGCAATATCAGAACAATGGAGTTTTTAAAATAATTTTATTAACTTTGACAAATGAAATACGGCACTATAAAATCACTTTTAAGAAATCAAGTAAAAAATAATTCAAAAGTATTATGGACTTGGAATATGGGTAAAGAAGAAAATTTTACTTGTATATATAAAAATTATAATGACAATCTTCCTATATACACTCCAAACCAATTACTTGAAAAAATAGATGAAAAAACCAATTTACAGAGTATTAGTTGATTTTGAATACAGAAACAGTAGTAGAAGTAATTACATTAAAACGCGGATAAAAAATGATACTATTGACACTTTTGCTTTATCTAAAGATAAGGATAAAATATATAATCACATCAAAGGTAAAATTTTAAGACAAATTGGTAAATCAGAATCAGAAGTAGATATTAAAATAATTAACATAGAAATTGAAGGACAATATGGCGAAACCAACAGATAAACACAATGAATACTATTATGAAAAAGATAGAAATACAGATCAGTATAATGGTAAAACTAGGACTGGAGGTATTATGAGTGACAGTAGAGTGCCTGATTATTATAAAGGTAAAGAAGGTTATGAAGCTAGAAAGGTTTGTGATAACTTTGAACTTTCTTACCACTGTGCAACCGCCACAACTTACATATTACGAGCATATAGAAAGCATGATAATCCTGTGGAATGTTTAACAAAAGCAATAGCTCACTTACAATTTGAGTTAGATAAAATAAAAAGACAAAAAAATGATTAATTTTATAAAATCTTTTGTTAAGCTTGTAAAAATTTGTTTAAGTGCAAATTATGGTTATAAAAATAAATTATTTGAAAATTTAGAAGAGTATGAAAAGACAAGAAAATGAATCTTACGAGGATTATGTTGAAAGAAGAAAACAAGACAACATAAAAACTAAAAGAAGATTAAAAGGAATTAAAGTCTGGCCAGGAGATTGGGGGACTTATGACTCATCTGTAGATGGAGCAGTAGAAACTAGACTTAAATCTATGATGGAAAAATTAAAGAACAAAAAAGATGTCTAACTTACATGATCCTAACTATAAAGAATTGTGTAAAGAGTGTGATAAAAAATTTAGAGGATGTGTTTGTAACAGAAGAGAAGGAAATGATGGAGGTATAGTACACGCAATATGTTTGGAAAAATATAATCATAAATTAAAAATTAAAGAAAATGAAGAAAACAAAAGCAAAAACAGCTAATGAAGTAATCTCTATTGATAACAATGAACAATACAGAGTTTGTATAGATTTAAAAGCTCAAGGTAATGCTGAAGGTGGTAAATTTATAAATGTAAAAGGTCTTAAAGACATGGTAGAAGGTCTTGAAGAAAAAGGAATAAATAAAATGGTAGGATTGGTTTATGATGGAACAGATAGAATAGAGATACTTACTCAAAACATTGAAAACAATGGAGGTGAAAGAGGGTTTATACCAAATGCTAAAATAGTTGATTAGTTATAACAAGAAAGGAATGGCAAAACCAAGAATGACTCAAGCTGATTCTTGGAAAAAAAGACCTATTGTTTTAAAATATTGGGATTATAAACATGATATAAAAGAATGGGCTTTTAAGAATGATTTTAAATTAGGAAATGAAATATATTGTTATTTTCATATACCAATGCCTAAGTCTTGGAGTGTTAAAAAGAAAAAAGAAATGCTTGGAGAAAATCATCAACAAAGACCTGATATAGATAATCTCTTAAAAGGTTTAATGGACGCACTTTTAGAAGAGGATTCTCATATTCACACTGTATATGCTAAAAAGATTTGGAGTGATAAAGGCTGTATAGAGTTTTATAACTTAACTAATCTTGATCTTTCATAATATTATAATCTTTAGATGTTTTATATCTTTGTTTATATATTATATTTCGGCATTGCTTCTCAGTTATTCCATGTCTTATAGATATATCTATAAAAGTATTTCCTATATGACCTTCATTGTTTACTATGAATTTATCAAAATCATTAAACATCATATAATTTCTTAATGCTTTAGGAGGTATTATACCATTTTCAATAAGATGATAGACCAAATCTTTAACAGTAAAATCTTCTCCCCACCTAGCTTCTGATTCTTTCCAGACTATATCTAAAAATTCATCTATAATCTCTTTGTGGTTAGCCATTTATTTCCACCAATTCTTAGGGCAATATATAAACTTTTCATCTATATTATTTTTTGCTCTTAAGAAACAACCACAAGCACCACATTTTTCTAGTACTTTAAGCCCTAGAGGGTTCTTATATTCATTACAAGGGTTACTACGACATATACCCATCCTTTTGTCATACAACTCCTTAGAAGCTATCTTTATTCCCTTGCCTAAAATTAATTGGTAGAACAATCTTCTTAAATCTTTCATGGTGTAAATATATTAAATATTATTAAAATATAGTGGACATACTCTCTTGAACATAAACATTGGATTGTGAACTAGTTATTGATGATTCAGAAACATATACTTGTTGAGAGTTAATAGATCCAGCTATTAACCCTGCTATATCTGAAGCAGTCCAATTACCTTTACTAGCATCTAAAGCTGCATTTGTTCCTGGAGTTAAACCTCCTTGTTCAAATTTAACTCCACCACCTGCAACATTCATTGCTGACAACTGACTTCTAAACATTCTAGTAGATTTTCTATTTATAACAGCTTCTCCACCTTCTAGTTCAGCTACTCTTCCACCTACTGCAAACTTAACTCCACCTTGTGCGTGTCTTGCACCATGAACCATTCCTCCTTTAGCAAACTTCTCTCCAGGAACAATACCTCCTTGTTCTCCAACAAACTTTTTAGATAAAATCATTCCAATTTGAGCAGCTATTAAAGCAGACATAAGAGGTGCTGCTACAATAGCTCCAACACCTGTTTGTTCAGAAACCTTTGTTATAGCTACTGCTCCATTAATTATTGCTGTTGCAACACTATTGGCTTTTTCAAGAACGAACATTTTTCTTTTAATAACCATTATCTTTTCTTCCTTTATGGCTTCTTGAGCAACTTGACTATCATCAAACTGTTCTTGCATTGCGGCAGTGTCTTGACCAGCAGCTTCAGCCTGTTCTAGTTTAATTCTAAAAGCATTTTCTCTATCTGCGTTTTCTCCTTCAAACTGTTCGTTTAATTTCTGGATAGCAAAGTCAGCTTGATTTTGAGCAAATTCCATAGCAATAGCAGATGCCATACTATAAACTTCTGATATTTTAGCTAACCTAGCATCTTCTAAATCATTTAATTTATCACTTAAATCTTCAGCAATTTCTAGCTTCCTTGCTGCGTATGCTTGTTCATTTAACTCTCCGTTAAGAAATCTTCTTTTAGCAATAGCTAATTCTTCACCTGCTATTTTATTAGCATGGTCTACTTTTTCTTTATTTACTCTAAAGAAATTTATTATACCTTGATCTTCTCTTGCTATCCTAGACTCAAAAGCTGCTTGATTGTTTTGATTTCTTTCTTCATCAAACTTTATATTGGCAGCTATTATCCTTTTTTTATAATCTTCATCAATCCCTTCTTGGATAAGACCATTAGTTACAATTTTAGCGTTTTCTTCTGCTAACATTGCTTCCATTAACCTTAATCTCTCTTTTTGTCCTGCTTCACCTTTTGCATTTGCTTTTGCCCAACCTTCAATAGTAAGTGCTTTTAAAACTTTATATTTATTTCTGTTACTAACTAAAAACTTTTTATCTATTTTATTTTGGTTTGCATCATTACCATCCATTTGAGTTTTTAAAGACTTTACATTAGATTCCATTAGGACTAACTCAGCTGCGTATTTTCTTTTTTGAGCATTTCTAGTGTTAGCTATTGATGCTATTTCTCTAGTTTCTTGATCTTCTATATTTGAAATTTGTAATTTAAACAACTCTTTCCACTGATCTTTTGTTCTTTGTAACCTATGAACACTTAATGCAGATAAATCTGAAGCTTGACCTGATTTCTTTAAAGCAGCAGAAAGATTTGTAACTTGAGTTTTCATCTCATCTATTGTGATATTTAAATTAGCACCATTATCTTTCCATTCGGCAGTTCTCTTTAAAAACTTAGCTATATCTTTACCAGTAAAAGTTTTTAAAAATTCCCTTCCAGCTTTTTTTGCTTCATCAGCTGATTCTTTATCTCCATCTAATAGAGCTTGACTTTCTTTAAATAGTAAAGCCTTATATTCTTGTACCTCTTTTAAATTATCTAATTCTTCTTCTGTTTTTTTAAGTTCTACTATTTGTTTACTTCTAGTTAATTTCCTAAAATCCTCTAGCTCATCTATATATAATTGTCTAAGCACAAGTCTAGTTGTACCATTGGCTTCTACTCTAAATTCATTCCATCCTTTTTCTTCTGATTTTTTCTTATTTAGTTGTTTCTTTAAACTATTTAATAAATCTACTTCTACTTGTGATACTATCTTTCTATTATCTAAAATTGCTTTTTCTTGTTCGGCATAAAATTTCATTTTTATATTACCATCTTTTTCTGCTACATCTCCTAAATCAATAGCGTTTTGTAAAAGCAATTTATCCATTCTAATTTGTCTTAGTTTAAGTTGATTTTCTGCACTTAAACCATTAACAACATCTTCTTGCCTAGCAATTCTTACTCTTAACTCAGATTGTTCATTTAGAATTTTTGATAATTTAATTAAATCTTCAGTTTTCATTATCTCAACATCATATCCTTTTAAAACTTCAGAATGTTCTTGCTTTAATTTTCTTAAAGCGGCAGTTCTTTCTTGAGTTCCTTCAGTAAGTAAGATTGCAGTGTTAATACTTTTATTTAAAGCTGTATTCATTCTGTTAGTCATTAACTCTACTTCGCCCATCTCATCTCCCATTGTCATTAAGTAACCAATTATAGTTCCAAGTATTACAACAAAAGCTCCTACTCCAGTAGATGCAAGTGCTATACCAAAAGCTTTAAAAGAAGTAGCAGCCATACCTGAAGCAAAAGTTAATGCTCTCATAGTAGTAACAAGAGTACCAAGCCCTTTATACATACTACCAAACACAGCAGCAGCTTTTAAAACAGCTAATCTTGAAATAATTATTTTAAAGGCTATACTAATAAGATCAGCAGCAGCTTTTACTCTTTGCATTGCTGGTTCAGATGCAGCTAGTTTTTGAACCCAAGTCGTTAATCCTTCTATTGAATTTCTTAAACTTATATTAAATATTTGTCCTATTGCAATGCCTAATCCTTCAGTTGCAGATTTTAATAAAGTAAAATCACCCTCAAGATTATTTAATCTTATTGCTGCCATCCTTGATATAACACCTTCAGCATTATTAAGAGTGTCTAATCCTTGTTCTAATCCATCTATGTTTTCAATTAAAGCTAGAAAAGCTGGAGCTGACCTTTTATCTAATAATTCGGTTGCTTCAGTTAAACCAAAAGACTCATCCTTCATCTCTCTTAAAGCTACAATCATTTGAGGTAACCCCTGAACAGTTCTACCTAAATGTTTATTTAATTTAGAGTTAGCATCACCTAATCTTAAAAATATATTTTTTAAAGCATTACCTGCCAAAGAACCATGCAAACCATTATCAGCAAGTATCATCATTTGAGCAGCAGTTTCTTCCATAGTAAAACCAGCAGCTCTTGCTATTGGAGCTACAAATTTCATAGACTGACCAAATCTCTCAAGATTTAATGCAGAGTTAGTAAAAGAAGCTCCCATAATATCAGCTACTCTTCCTGCTTGATCAGCTTCAATTCCAAAAGCTCTTAAGGTAGAACCAGCAATAGCAGCTGAACTTGCTAAAGATTCTCCTGTTCCTGCTGCTAGAGCTAAAGTACCAGCTTGAGCTGCTATAATTTCTTTGGCAGTAAAACCAAGTCTTGCATAAGCTTCTTGTAATTGACCTACTTGAGTTGCAGTAAATACTGTTGTTTTTCCTAATTCTAAAGCTGAATCTCTTAATGCTTTAAATTCTTTCTGAGTTGCTCCAGATATTGCTAATACAGCAGCCATTTGACTTTCAAAACCAGCAAATGTAGTAATAACACCTCTCAATCCTCCTATTATAGCTCTAAATGCAAAAGCAGAAGCAATAGCTATACTGGCAGACTTAAATATGCCAATCATTTTATTACCCCTTTTATTTAAACGACTTGTAGCTGTAGACATTTTTCTAGCGGCAGCTGCGTTTTGATTCATCTTCCCAGTCATTACTTGAATAGCTCTTGACTGTTTCCCATAAGCCTGTGTGGTTTTACCCAATGCAGAAAGATTCATTTTCGCTTCTTTTAACTTACGATTAAGAGCATCTAATTGCTTAAGGTCTGCACTAAATGTATAGAATGTTTCGCTTTTTTCAGCCATTGTTTTTTAATTTTTAACAGTTATTATCATCTTGTTCATCTATATATGGCTTTTTAACATCTAAACCATATCTATCAATCTCTTGTATTTCTTCTTTTTTTAAATATAACTTCTTTAAATCCTCTTTATCAGTATAAACTAAATTACAAATTGTACCATCTTCACTTTGTACTATTAATTCATCTGCACCTACAACGATTTCTCCTTTTGAATTAACTGATAAACCTGATTCTCCTAATAAAGTGTCATTTCTTTTTTCTTTATAGTCAATTTTATTTGATTTTCTAGTATCAGATCTTGACAGATAAGCAATCGTTTCTTCTCCCTCAACACTACCTACTTTAATGCTTCTCTTTTTTGAATTATTTCTAGGTGAATAATTTTGGTCATATTTCCATTCAATTAAATCAACTTCAGTAAGTTGTTTCTTGTTTGGCATATAATCTTTAATTCTCTGTACAGTCCAATATGTAGAAACTCCATCTATTTTTACATGAACTAAATCAGTATAATCAAATAAATTAATATCTTCAGCAGTTAAAGCTACAGTACAAGTTCTTAACATAGCACCACCATTCATTTTATTATAAGCGTGTTGCCAATACTTACTAAACAATCCAGGACTAGTATAACCATAACCATCATTATAATCATCCCAAGATAAATTATAATAATCTATCTGATTTCCTTTATCCCATCCATTTATCCAATCCATATATGGATATTTATTAGTCATTTGAACTGTATTGTCAGACTTTAAAAAGAAATAATTTACACAATCTTGTTTCCCATAATAATTTAAAATTCTTAATCCAAATTTAGGTGTAGGATTATAGCTAGGTCGGTAAGTAAAATCTCCGTTAATTTGACCTCCAGTTTCATCCCACATAACAGGCATAAGAGGATTGTCATCATAAGAGTATGGGTTTTGCCAACTTAAATCACCCCATGCGTAAGCATTTGGAGCATAAGGGTGTGTATTTGAATGTTGGTTAGGATTAGGTTGTAATCCATAATTATTAAAACGATAAGTAGAGCTAAAAACAGTTGAACCTAATTCAAGAACTTCTTTTCTAAATCTTTTTTCATTAAGTTCTGTATAAGATTTATATTCTGTTAAACCATTTTGCTCCCTCCAATTATATAATCCTGCTATACCTTTATCTTTAGTATCTTTTTTGTATTTAAAAGTAACACTTTGAGCTAACTCTTTTATTATATAATTATCACTCCAGCTAGTTGTATCTATTTTACCTGTCCAATCTACTACTTTTCCTGAGCCGAAAAATTGATTATACGGCTCAACTTTTACCTTTTTTAATTCTTTATCAGCAGTCCATTGTAGATTAAATAACTCCGTTAATCCTTTTAAGTAATCCATTTGTTTAGTACAAGGCAATATTTTACTTAAATTAAAGTTATAGTCAGGTATTATTGCAGAAACTACTGGATAAACAGACATTACCATCTCTGCGGCATCACCCCACATATCCCATACAGAAGAATTGTTTACTCCTATAACTCTATATGAAATTACATCTCCAGCATTAAGAGTTCTAACATGGGTTGAAGTTCCACTAACCCCATTTGATGCTCCTGATGTTGAGTTGTGAACTATTTGACCACCAATCCATCCACTTCCAGATGATATAATAGAACTATTAATCATTAGCTGTGTTCCCATATATGTATTACTACCATTAGCAATATTATTTTGAGAAACATATAGTTTACTGTTAAGCATAATAGAGTAATCTCCAGTAAAAGGAATTGTATATCCTGTAGTAGCACTATTACCATTCCAATTATTACCTACATCTGTTCCTAAAACTATATTTGGGTACCAGTATCTAGTAGCTCCATGTGGACATTTTCCTCCTGAACTAAAGCTACCTGCTGCTGTTGTTTTAGCTGACCTTGCTACTCTAGTGTATTGACTACCATTTGCATCAAATAAATCTGTTTCTATATACTCTTCACCTGAACTATAAGGATGGCATAACTTTGCAAATGTTGGAGATTCAATAAAATTACTTTCTAATGTATATCCAATCCCTTGAAATATTTTATGTATAAGGCTGTAGGCAAAAATAGATGGATGAAAGTCCATTGAATTTTTTTGATAATCTGGAGTAGAAGTAGTATTTAAAGATTCAGCGTTCCATTCACCATAATTAACTAAACCAAAATGATAAGAATCCCCATTATGAGGATCATTATCCCAAGAACTTACAATGTTATCGTAACTTTTTTCTTGTTTAGATGAGTCCTCTTCAATAATAGCAACATCACATATAGTTAAATCTTCTAGTAGATTTGTCCAATCTATAGAGTCCTCAATTATATGACAAGAAAAAGCTCCTCCATTTCCTGAAACCCCTTCTTCTACTCTTAATAATCCCTTAAAAACATTTACACCATCTACACTTACTCTACAGGGCTGCCAATCAATTTTAGTTCGCACAGCACCAACAGCCAACATAGGCTCTAATATTTGAACATTATGTTGATTAGCAGGAATCATAAATGTTTTAGAGTAACCTGCTGCTCTTTTTGTTAAATCCTTAAGGCTTCCAATACTATAAGTTAAAGATAAAGGCATTGCTTCACTATCAAAAATATCTAAATGATTCCAAGACAACTGGTCTACAGTATAGTTTACCACTGAAGTCATTATAGGTTCAGTAGTTGTTTGAAAGTCTGGATCTTGCTTTGTTACCTTTATGTAGTCTAATGTTAATCTAGCAGGTATGGAGTTATCTATAGCCTTTGCTTCTACAAGGTTTACAGCTCCATCAGCCCAATCAAAAGCTCTATTACCATCCATTTGTAAAAGACCTCCACTATATGCTGTGTCATTCCAAATTGCACTTCTTTTTAATGCACTTAAACAAACTGTATAAACACCTGGAGAGTGAAACTTCATCATTTGTCCTGGAATAGATGTTATATTTGTATCATCAGGATTCCCTTCAAGTACAGATAAAGTTGCATTAGTTATTTGAGATATTGAAATTTCAACCTGAAAACAATCTGCCCCTCCTGTTCCTGCCATATCACCCCAATAATCAGACCTTAATCCAAGTAATCCTTCACTATCATAACATTGGTTTTTCTGAACATTTAATGATGTATCTCTGTATAAAGAGCCTTCATAAGAACCAATTTCTGTTCTAACAGATAAACTTCCTCCTATCCAATGAAATGGCTGTCCACTACCTAATGAACTATCCCAATTATGACTGTGCATATAAGCAGATATATACCAACTATAATCTTCAGGTGCGTTCCATAAATCAGGACATATTAAAGAGTAATCATCCATATAATCAGAACCATTACCCATAAGCAAAATATCATCACCAGCTGCCTTTCCCATTACATCAAAAACAACACCTTCTCTTTTTGTAACATTATTTGAACTTCCTATTGTGTTTGAATTGTGCGTATAATATATGCTTCTTCCTTGAGGGTTAGCACCTTGACCTTGTGCATTGTAAGGCACAAAATGATTAGAAGTTATTGGGAATGGAGATAACCAAACAAGACCAACAGGAGCATAACTACTATTTTTATATAATGTAGAGTAAATTATTTTATTATCATCAATATTAGTTCCTGGTTCAAATTGATTACCATTCCAAGTTGCCAAATAAGTAAGTAGGCATCCTTGAGATATACACCCAACACCAATAGCTTCTTGTAAAGTACCACCTAAAAAACTATTTAGAGCAGGAACAACACCTGTATAACATACTCTATTCATGTAGGGATCAACTATATTAAATCCCTGATCAAAATAAGAAGCTTTATCTTTGCACCCAATAAATTTCACTGTAGTTGTAGTTCCTGTTTGAGTTTCAGTTGTGAAATCTTTAGTTCCAGTAACTTCTCCTACTTCAAGAACACAGTTCTCTGCTAAAAAATTAGTCTGACTCATATTAACCTTTTTGTAATGTTATTTGCTCTGAAAAAGTATAGCTAAATTTAATAAAACTTATATTATTCTCTGTATTATATATATCAAAAGAACCAGGAACTATTATTATAGGAACTAATCTACTATCGCTATAACTAAAAGGAATACTAGTTGGATTTTTTAACTTTAAATTAATCCAAACCATAGAACTAGTTATCATTTCTTCTATATGTAAACCTATCTTTCTGCTTACTGGTTGAGATGTAACAGTAAAAACATCTTCTCTATTATTATATAATGTTTTTCTAGTGTGGAGTGAAGTTGATGCTGTTGGTATGGAATCATATATAACAGACTCAAAAGATGTTGTTTTGCTTTCAGTGCCATAAATATTTAACCAATCAAACCCTCCTGATGTGTTTCTAAATATGAATTTACTTCTATTACACTTACCATTGTTTTCTTCCTCAGTGTAATCTAAAAATGTAGGAGCAGCATTTCCTTCTCCATCTTGTTGAGTCTTTAATTGACTAGTAGAAGAAGATCTAACCATAGGATATATAGTTACACCAGCTCCCACTAGATTTCCAGAACTATTAATAAGAGTATTAGCCGTACCACCTCCATTACCTAAAATGTAAGCTTTTAAAGTATCAGGATGACAAGGTATCTTATATAAATTACTATAATCTGAAACTTGAAACATATGAACTCCAGCTACAGTTCCAGCAGTATTCATTACCGCTATATAAACCCAAAACTCATCCCAATAAGTTCCTAATCCAACAGGAAGATATATAGCATCATTTCTAGCATCACTTCTATTAATAGTATATGCTTTAGTCGCAGCACAACTTCTCCAGTTTTGAGCATAACCAAATCCTCCACCTGCAAAATTGGGTTTATTTTGACTAAATTCATAATTAGGATCGGTTGAACTACCTCCCCAATTATCTCCAAATATTAATCTATCTACTTGATGATGACTATATGGAAATCCTGTAGCATCAAGAGCTTGAAGCTCATTTGTTGTGGTTGGTAAAGCAAACCAACTATCAGAATAAGCAAAATCAGTTTCATCATCAATTAATGGCTGATTTGGTGTATTTGAATGTCTAACTGCTGATATTCTTAATCTAAACTGACTTCCTATGTCATCTCCACTATGACCATTCCAATTTTTAGAAAATTCACCACCTGATATAAGTTCCCTGCAATATCCCATAGAATTAAAAGTATAGTGCTGAGAACCCCCTATATTTTCATAAGCATTTAAATAAATACCTAATCCAACATAACTACCAGAATTAATCCAAGTTTCTCTTTCTAATTCAGCCTTAAGATAAGCTGCATCTCCAATAGTATCAATCGCAGTAGTTAATATTGGTCTATATGCTGTCCTAAAAATATGTTTATCTGTGTGAACGACTATTGATGATGCCATTTTATTGTATTTTTATATTAAGTACTCTTTTAACATCAGCCTGTACACTAGATTTTGTGCTTGTTTCAAATAAATTAAGGATTTCATCATCTACTTGTTTTTTTATTTCATTAATCCAATTAGCGTTTTGAGGTGATGTTCCTGCATTTGTTCTTGCAATTTTAAATGCTTGAGTTAAAGCATCTCTTCCGTAAATTCCTTTTTTTTCCCCTAACCACCTAACTAATCCATGAATATAATTACTTCCAGGATTAGCTCCTGCTCCTGAAAAACTAAATCTAGTGGTTGTTGGAGAATTTAAATCTGAACCATATTTGTTTCCTATAAGTTTTATTCCAGAATTGCTTACTTCTGTTCTCATGCTATCCCTAAGACTGTTAGTGCTATTAATTGGCATTTTACTTCCAGGTCTAGTTATACTTAACTGAGAAGTAAATCTTTGCTTTATTATATTGGCTGCTATGTTTATAATTGAACTCATATACTAAGCTCCTCTAAAGCAAGATGAAGCTTGACAATCTGCTAATGTAGAGTATTGACCATTACCATTACCAGGATCGTAACAAAGACCATTTTTACAATCAAAAGAAGCTGCTACAGCAGTTGGCGGCCAGTCGCTATTACAATCAATTTCAATACAATCAATAAATACTTCAATATTAAAAGAACAAGATACTGTAACTAACTGGTCATTATGAGTTCCTTTCTCTCTACTGAATTGTATTGTTTCTCTTGGAATTACATCTTGACAATTACTACCTGCCCCTACACATCCTAAAAAACTCCATATTCTATTTTCTAAAGCAGTCATAATAACATGAACATTGTCTAATCTCCTAACACCTCTTGGATTAGATTTAGAATAAGGTCTACCTGCTGTTATTACACAATTATAAACTTGTAATCCATTATTTATATCTAATACTCTTGAGTTAGGGTATTCAAGATTTAGTAAGTCATACTTAATATTGTGGTCAAAATTAATATGAGGTAGTTTACCAAACTTAAAGGTTGTAAAACCTGCACTTTCTGCACAGATTTCCATATTGTTTACTAATTGTGTTAAAGTTGTAGCCATTATTTCTGTTGTTTTTTTTGTATCTCTGTTACAATTTCATCAAACCTACTACAAGCGTTTTTCCAAGAAAGATAAGTTAATATCTCATAAAGCTTGGTATCTAAAACACTTTGAACAGCACTTTTACTATTATGAGTAAATAACCCATCAGCAGCTATTCTATAAACTGAGTTTAACCACCCATATCCATCTATTGTTCCTTTAGCTGCTCTTGCTCCAACTGCATCGCCTTCACCGCCTGAGAGGTTAGGGAACTGATTGTCAATCCCTGCTCTAACTTGGTCAAAAAAAAAGCGACATCCCAAATGGTTGCCATATCTAACGATTTGAACAACTCTTCTCGTTTATCAATTAAATTGTCATCTAAATTATCTCCCTCTCCTCCTTTTTTAACAAGTATAGCTATTTGTCTAGGCATAAACTCTATTTTACCTTTAGAAATCATTTCTGACTGTATTTCTAACTGTTCTGCTTCAATATATCTACCAAATGTAGCTTCTCTCATTAAATTCTTAGGTAAAAAGAATTTCTCATCACCTATAGTGAAAGAAGATATGTCTATTGGTATATATTTTTCGTTTACAAAAGATAAACACTTCATAAGCTTTTCTGCTTCTTTCATATCCCAATGAGATATTTCCTCTTGAGTTAATCCAGTCCAAAAAGCCAATATCTTTGTGTTTAAATCTAAAGCCCTAATAGCTTCCTTCCATTCTTCTTCTTCTCCTTCCTTATCCTTATCTTTTTCCTTTATATTAGATTCATGTAATTCTATTAACTTACTAAACCCTAAAAATGTTCCCCACTTTACTTCTAGCCAAGATTCAGGTAATTCTACTACCTTTTCATTCATTAAAAATTCTTTCATCAGTTTAAATTTATTTTATTTTCTTTTTCTGTAAATGGATGAACTAAAAGACTATCATTTAGTTTTTCTAAAACATCTACAGTCAAAGATAATAATTTATCTTCAAATAAATATAAATCTTCATCTTGATTTAAAGCTAGGTTAGATATATAGCCTTTAGTTGCCCAATATATGTTATTTGGCAATGACATATACCAATCTCTACGATTAACGCCACCTGATTCTACATAACCTCCTAATCCATTGTGAAACTCAATAGCTTTTTCTACTAAAAGCTCAAATCCAATATAATCTTCTTCAAACATAGTTACATCATCTATAACTTGATGAATATCATTCAAAAACTCATTGACTATAGAAGAATGTCTTTCGTTTAAATAAATTATATTGTTATTAATACTCATCCTACAATATAACAAATAAATAATGGAACTTTATGGAACAAAAATATAGTTTTTATCTCCATGCCATTATTTTCCTACCATTTTTAAACATATACCTCATTCTCATCATTAATGCATCAGCAAAATCAGGAGAATGTCCTAAGATAGCTTTCATTTCTTTTTTTGACAGAATAGATAGTTTTCCATCATTATCCATATTCTTTCTTCTTATAACTTCAAATTCTTCAATAATCTTGTTTCTAAGGTCAGTATCATTGCATTTTACCCAGATATTACCTACATTTATCTGTTCTGCAAGTTTATAGTAGCATTGTGTTTTTAGATTCTGATAACTCTCTTTATCTAAAGGTTTGGCATTATTTACAAAAGGTTGCACTCCTTTCATGTAATGAGAGAGGTATTGACCTACCCCATCACTATCAATTATGATGTTTTTTTGTGGTATTTTGTGTATATCTGCTGTGTTTCTTATCAATTTCTCTACATTATCGGCAGATGTCTTGTCTTTTGTTATCATTTCCTTGACTACCATCCCATACCATACGCAAATCACTAGTTTATCACTACCAAGAAGAGCAATATCGCAAGAAAGATACCTTTCACCTACATCTTCAGATACAGATGAGTTAGTAAACATATTTAAAACAGATTCATAGTCAAAAAGTCTATCTTCACCTGAATCATATTCCCAATTACCATGAAGTAGTCTTTCTCTTGAAACAGGATCAAGCTTTTTCAGTTGTTCCTCATAAAATTCTGATATATGTGGATTATCTGCTAATTTAGCCTTAACAAACTTCTTATGAGTAGCTAAAGTACCATCTCTATCTTGTTTATAGAAGTCATATACCCAATTTTTTGCAGGATTGCACGACATAAGAACTTTTGGTCGTAATTTATACTCTGAAAGCATATATCTTATCCTTGAAGCTACAACATTCTTTGCTTTTTCTGTGCATTGGTTCACCTCATCTATAAATGCACCTGAAATTTCCAATGAACCAAGTGAATCAAAATTCGGATCAGCAGGGTATTGGTAAAGGTCTTTTAATAAGATTGAACTGCCATTAGTAAATTCAATAACATTACTTTGGGCATTAAACTTGTAAATTTGACCTTTTTTAACTCCCCAATCACTACAAACCATGAAAAAAGAGTTTAAAGTGGTTTCTTTAAGCGTTTTTAGCACTGCTCTACCCATTAACCAACGAGTGCCAGGATAACGAAGGCAAGAATACAACAACCAAGCTGCTCCAAAATATGATTTACCTCCTCCAGCACTTCCTCCAAATAAAACTTCACTCGTTTCATTGTCGTGAAGGTAATTCCAGGCTTTGTCTTGTTTAGGTGTAGGTTTAAAATCTATTTCCAAACTAACTTAACTAATGCCTTTACAGGTCTTACTATACAAACTAATAAAATAAGATATATCATAATTGGAGGTAATGCAAATGCTACTGCTAATCCTCCAAATACATATTCTAAAATTCCTGCTTTTGTGTCCTTAAGACCTAACGATTTTTTAATTTTCTCCATTATTCTATTATTCCAATGCTAGTTAAAAATATTATTGATGCTTCATCTCTATTAAATTTATTCCTAAAAGTTTCTCTTGCTGAATGTTTAGCATTGTCTGCCAACTGATCCGCATATAATACTTCTATAAAATATTTTGCTTCTTCACCTATCTTTGTGTTTTCAAATACCTTAGATTTATAAATAGCGTTCATTAATTCAAGTATATTATAATCTACAGATGTATATGAACTGTACTTGTCAGAATGACTCTCTGCCAACAACAAAGTATCTTCAATAAAAGTAATTGCACTAGCTGCTCTTGCGGTTACTCCCTCTATATTAATAAATGCCTTAAGTTCTTTAGTAGTTAGTTTATCATTAAGAAGAATGTAATTTCCACCTGTAGAATACTCCAAAGCCCAAAGTGTTCCAGAAACAATTTCAAAAGGAGCTGGTCGGCTATTTGTTTTTGCATCAAGTTTAGGTTTAAAGAACTTCTTTTTCTCTTCTCTAGGCTCTTCTTTAAGTATTGATAATTTCTTATTATCCCTTACCTTTGTAGGGGGTAAAGAGGTTGTGTAATCCGAATCCATTGTTGAATCAGATATTGTAATTCTTAAGGGTGTAGCTATTGTTAAATCCATTTTCTATGTTTTAATTTATTCTTAAAGTTTCCAAACTATGTCAATTATTTTGATTATATTAGCACCTTATTATTGTTGTTTATAAATAATATAAAAACCCCTTTAACAAAATCCTTTTCATTTTTGTTGAAGTGATGGTCAAGGGAATATTATAATGTTTCTTCAGGGGATTTATAATTAAACACAAATCCTTCCCCACCACTAGTAACATCAACCCTGTCAATCACAATTCCTTTCATCTTTGCAATATCCTGGAGTAATAATCTACAGATATTCAAATCTCCTGCCTTATATCCTTGACTATATAAATCTTGCAACATTATTGCGTGTTTATCCATTTCATATTCTCTCTCCTCTGCAAATTGCTCTGCAAAACTCTCTAATGCCTTCTTATAATAAATACTAGCCATCCTTCTCTTAATTCCCCAATGAGCTTCGCAATACTCCATTATATCAGTGTACCTTACTCCTCTTAAAATTAACCTTACAACTTCAGTGGTTCTTTTATAACTAACTAAAGAAGTAGCCTTACCTGAGTCCTTAGTTATATCTAAAGCTGAACTATTCTTAGTTGAAACAACAGCCTTAATAGTCTTTAAATCTTGCTCTTTTTGAAGCAGCTTGGCATCCCTCTTATCAGCCCTTCCTTGATCTCTTTTGTTCATTTTACAAAGTTACATTATTTATGTACAATATAACGAATAATAAATTATAAAGTTTGGAACTAAAATAAATATTGTGCAGTTAGTGTAATAAAAGTTGAAAATCCGAAAATCTAGTGTGAATATCGTACTACCTAAAATGCTGTCTTGATCTACGTAATTAGATGGTAATTAATACGACAACGCAAACCGCCAGGCAATAACAATTTAAAAATTTTTATGTATTAATACAGCCGAACCGCTGCACAGTTTACCGCTATAATGTCCGCGAAGCTGTGACAACTGAACGCCAACAACACGCCAACAACTGTAAAATAGAATGCGTAAAAGTAAGACCCACAGCCCACAAATAACACCACCACCACCACACCACCACACCACCACCACACCAACCAACCAACGCCACACAATAACACAACCAACCAACGAACCCACGCGAAGCAATACACCCACACCAACCAACGAACCAACCAACGAACGAACGAACCAACCAACGCCACGCAATACAGCCGCAGCCCTTAAAAAAGAGCATAAAAAAAACCGCCCATTTAAGGCGGCTTTAATACTATTGATTTGCTCAGAGTTTACACGCGTTGCGGTATGCCGTTTCTATCACCTATATATAATTGCAACCCCTTACAAAGCTTTCCTATAAAGCTGCGTACTTCCTCCGCTTGGCTTTCGTGCATATATATTACGAAGCGTGAACCTGTAGCCCCTAATATATCGCATTGCGTACCACCTGCAAAAAGTATATAATTTTCATAAAGAGGGGCGTTAAGATTTAAGTACTCTTTGAGCTGTGCTAACTTGTTAGGGATGGCGTTCGTTGTCGCGTTGTCCCTGTCAAAGAGTAAGGTTACATCTATTTTGTGCGTTGGTGTTGTTTTTGTTTTTGTCATGTTGTTTAATTTAAATTAGTTATTATTTTAGTTGTTATGTATTACGAAGCCGCTCTTATCCTTTACCGCTTTGCCCTTAGCTTTTAAGCCTAGTATACAGTTTTTAGCTTCTAACATTACAAGGTCGGAGCTGTCACCATCCACAACCGCAAACCCCTTATAATATTTAGGAAGTGAGCCGCTGAATACTGCCGCCACATTTCCGCCCATTTGCAAAGCTTTTAAAATGTCGCGTTCGTTATCCTCCTTTCGTGATAGTGTAACCGCGTAATTTGTTCCGATGTATTTTTTTACTTTGCCTAGTATAGCTGTATAGTCATAAAATACTAGATTTGCAAACTCTGAGCCGTTGAGTAGGTCTAAATTATTATACTTTTTTAATAATGCGATAAAATCTAAATCTGAAGTCCCATTTAATCGGATAGCAATTTTTTTATCTTGTTTTATTGCTTTTGCTCCTATTTTTATAATTTCCTTAGCTAATTTATCTAAAAATATAGTTTTGTCACTTATATAGAAGTCCGCTTTATTTATTCGTGCTTTTTTTACACTGTCAAAATTTCCACGCCCTGCGGTATATAAACACGCAGCCGCACAGCCTTTAGAAGCTTTCGGACATAAATTTACACCTTTACTATTTTGTTTTTCGGGTGCTAAGTATAAAATAAAGCTTTCAAGCTCATTTTTTTTGGTTTTTGCGTTCGTGCTTCCTTTACTTAGTAAGGAGGTCGGCACATAGTAACGCGGTTTTTTTGTTTCTGTATTCATCTTATTAGTTTTTGTTAGGGTTGCAATATATAAATAAATTTAATATTAATACTTTTTTATAGTTATTTATTAAATATTTATTTGTTACATGGTTTTTGCTCCTAGTGAGCGGACATAAACAAAAAGAGCCGCAGCACTTCAGAAAAAAAGAGCATCCACCCACAACACCCCCCAAAAATCTTATTCCCTTGTAAATAGAAAATCAAGCGTACTTTTGAGTGCCGCTTGTAAATAGAAAATCAAGCGTACTTTTGAGCATAAAAAAACCTCCAACTAAGGAGGTTTCTGTTTTTAAATTTAATCGCAAATCTTAAGAAATGCTAAGAAGAAGATTATTATCCATATGTACATCATTCGCAAGTGTATGTTTTGATTTGTAGCTCATTTGCTTTACTTCTAAGATAATAACTCTGTAGTGTTATCACATTACACCTCAAAAGCAATTTAAGGTTGTTAGGAGTGTTATTTTGCTCTATCATCTATTAATGTGTTTTTCTAGCTTATTTGAAAGCTCATCTGCATTTAACAACAAGACTTGATATTTTTTATACATCTGCCTAAGTCCTCTCCTTGCAACTTCTTTGCTGTTTGTTTCAAACAATAATTCCATTTTCAAGTTCAGTATTACCTCCTTTTGAGATTCAATTTTATCCTTTAATTCTGTAATATTTTCTTTTTGATTTTTCATTTTATAATTTTTGATTAATAGTACTGCTTCATTTGTATTTATATTACCATCAGTATGTAACTCAGTAATTCTACCAATGCATCTATCTTTTAAGTTCAGAATAATATCTGCCCATGTTATGGTAATATGTCCTTGGTCTAGTAACCTTTCTACTATTGAATTTCTAGTCATGATTTTTGATTAATAGTTATAGGTATGCCCTCCATAATCTCCCACTTGAAATCTTGTTTCTACTTCTTCACAATTCTCTAGCCCATTGTAATCATAGAAACCACTACCTCCTAATGTTTCTGCCTTATCTAAAGCTAAATCCATTTTATCAGTAATTTCCTCCTCAATATTCTTTTGCATCCACTCCTCTACATCATAATCTCCAACGCCTACAGGTACATTTACAGACACTTCTACAAATTTATGCAGAGTTATTCTTTGTTGGATTGTTACTTGCTTAAACCCTCCTTTTTGTTTTGTGATTTCAGTCATTTTGTTTTGTTTTATTTGTTATTTAATTATTAGTGTATTGATTTTTTTCATTTGTGATACAATTTTAGAACGAGTAGGAATATTCTCATCTTTAAATCTAACATCATCTTTCATGTACATAAGAGTTTCTAATGATGTTAATAGTAAAGGATAACTTTGAGGTGAGAATACTTCATCTTTAATGTCTACCTGTGATTCTAACTCATATATTCTATCTTCTAACTCTTTGATTCTTTGTGCCGACCTCCTTACTAAGGCTTCCATTGATACCGCTGTTTTTTCAAAGACTGTAATTCTATCCTTTAAATGATTATTAGCTAATCTACTTAACTCTAATTCATCCACACTTCCCATTGCATCTCCATTCTTATCAAAACTTCCCATTGCACTTCCTAATTCATCACCATTATCCAAAGGTTTTTGGATACTCCAAGTTATTGAGCAATCAAATTCCAAGTAATCATCTACTAAATCTATAACATCAGAAGCCATTTCATCTGATGTACAGCCATTTAATAAGTAACTACAATCAAAGTATTCAGCCAATTTACCAAAATCTAAGTGATGAGTATCTAAAGGTATTTTACCATTAGAAATCTCTAACTCAATTTGGTTTTTTACTTTCTCAAAATTCTCTATTTTTAAATCCCATTCTTTTGATACTCTTGTTTTTTCATCATCTTCAAACATATTTTTAGGCTCACATCCAAAGGTCATAGATTCATTTAGTACATTCCAATTATCCCAAATCTTCAATATAGAATAACCATCTATTTTTAGGATTTCCATAGTATTCAAAAACTCATCAAGACTACTTGGCTCAAATGAACCAACTACTTCAACCATGTAATCTCTAGCTATTTGGTGAAATCTTAATTCAAATGATTCTTGCATATCTACTATGTTATCATAAACATCAAAACTATCTTCACATCTATCAAATTGACTTGAATCATAACTACTTCTCTCTAAATGATGAACAACAAATTGATTAAACTGTTCTTTATCACTATTATCATTAGCACTATTAGGTAGTAATACATCAAACAATTCTATGTTATTAATACTTAATCTAAAAGTATCAACAGAATCATTACCATAACTAATATCCTCAACTCTAAACCCCATATCTTCAAACATAATGTAGTAATGTCCACTTTTATGCGGTGTGTGGATTCCAACATAAGGTAGCCACTCTTCCTTACCCATAACATTATCAATAAACCAATCATTGTATAGCGTTCTCTCTAAAGTATGAAGTTTATCACTCTCAATGTATTCATTACCTAGTGTTAATCCATAACTATCATTTAACATATAAGTATTGGCTCTATCATGTGTTGAAAAATTTGTATTAATATGTATATAGTAGTATTCCTCATATACATATATATGTGTTGTGTTGTTAGATACCTCTACATCATCATTATTCTTCTCGTTAAACTCTTGTGGAGTCATTTTTTTTCTTGTTGCTAGAAAGTCTTGAAATGTTTTCATTGTGTTTTGTTTGATTAATATTAATTACATATAACGAATACTTTTTTAGATACACAAATTATATGCAATCAAATTTAATAAGATGAGATGAGGTGAATTTAGATTCAATTAGATGAATAAATGTGAAATCATATGCAATGCAATACTCAGAAGAGCATATTTGCCATATTACATATAAAGAGGATCAATAGCGTACATTTACGATATTAGTATAAAGAGAATTTCCAGCGTACATTTATGTGTTAAAAATTAAATTTTCTTCCGCCTGGACTGATCACAAAAAGAAAAAGGAGAGCATTTAAGCTCCCCTTTATCACTTTCTAACAAGTTATAGTAAGATTTACTATATTCAACAAAACATTACAATATAACAAAAAATATTTGACATATTAATCAAATAAAAGCTTTTTTTATAGTATAATTAAAAATAATGCACAAATCTTGCTACTTGACCGCTTTCTTTGTCATGTAAAAATCCTTCTACTGCTTTAGGAACACCACAAAACCCCTTTCCTGAGTGCCAAGAATCACTAGCTGATGGACTTCTCATATATTCCACAGTAACACCAATATAATCTTTAGCATCTAACCACTTGTGCTTAATCTTATGATGTAAATGATGTAGATACCAATACCTGTGAGTTGTTTCTGCCCATTCTTTTGGCTTCTCATTTGCCATCAAAAGGGGTAACTTGTCAAATTTAGCCCCATCCCCATGTTCTAGTCCAATTAAATTACTTCCAAATTTATAATATTTACGATTTGATACCCCAGCATCAACTGTAACATCATCTGCATTTCTAAACCAACTCTTTAAAGCGTGTGCCAGGTGAAATCCACTTTGGAAATCGTGATTACTCATTGAATGTACACAATCCACAGGAGCAACTTCTCTTAACATCTCTACACAATGAACATAAACCTGTAAAGCAACTTCATAATGTTCCCACCACTTACCATCTGTATCTTGATAAGTACCTCTAGTAGTTGCCGAAAGCACGGAGTCGGTGTGGAGTATGTCATTACCAATACAGAATAACACTCTATCTATCCCAAAACCTTTAGCTTTTTGAATAAGCCCACTAACACCCATTAAAACTCTTTGTATAGCAATCTCCATATTGTATTCTTCACCTGTTTCTCTTGCACTAGCATATTTTCCAATATGAACATCAGCAGGATTGATAACCAATAAGTGTTGCCCTTCTTTATGTATAATTTTAGGGTATTCAGGAGCATTATCTTCAATAAGCTTTAAAACATTACTAAATACATTTTTCTCATCAACTACATTAGGCTTAGTGACTACTGAAAATCGTAAATCACCACCCATGTTTTGCCAATGTTTAACTGAAATAACATCTTTCTTTTCAATACCTCTTTCAAGTAAATGCTCATCTAAAGCTGAATTGTGCGAAAGGTTATAGTTGAGGTTTTTTAAATCCCCTGCTCGGTGTTGATATATAAAATCAACTTCTTCATCCGAAAGTCTTAATCGTTTTCCCATATAGTAAAAGTATTGTTATTTTTTAACCTTTTCCCAACTCCTTCCACCGAAATATGCACCAATGACTGTTAATAAGATCAATTGTAGAAGATCGATCCAAGTTCCATCCACATGAAAGTCTATAAAACCTGCATCTATAAAGATAAGAATCATTGTACTTAAAACAAGAAATAAAAGTATAATTGGGCGTACATTTTTAGCTAACCAAGAGTCTGATTCCATATCTGACTTCCATCTAGCTGATACTTCTTGTTGCATTTTAGATTCATAAGAGTGAATTATCTCCTGAATCTTTCTTTCTGCTTCTAACTTCTCTTCTTTTGTTGTAGTTAAGTTGTCTATAACACCTCCTACACTATCAACAAGGTCTTTAGCTCCACTTGAAAATATTTTACCTAGTATATTCATGTTATTTTTTTATTGGATAAACCTTCTTTTTCTTTCTTTTCTTTGCCATTATGTTTATATTTTTCTAATCCACCTAAAAGTTTTTTTATACCATCTATTGTCTTTCTTGTTTTGTTTTGTCAGGCAAACACCACATACTGTATCAGTTACAGTAAGTCTAACTGTGTCTATTATTGTTTGTAAAACTATTTTATATTCATATTGAATACTATCATCTCCCATTCTCATTGTAGTCCTCTCGTACATATTACTTAGATTCCACAGACTATCTGAATATTTTTTTTTGATAACTTTTATATCTCTTTTCTTCCTCCATAAGTCTTGCTCTAACAATACTTTCTGTTCTTTTCTGGAGTTTACTTGGTCTACAGCTTCATCTGCTGACCTGAAAAGACTATCTAAATTATTATCAAAAGATTTTATCTCTTCCACAGGCTCTTCTGATGAGAAGCATGAGGACAATATAAGCAATAACATAAAACATTTAACTTTCATTTATGTTTTTTAATGTTTCTATAAACTTATCATTAAGCTTTTTATAATCTCCTCTAAGAATTATAACCTCTTCTTGTAAATCTTCTATTTGATTTGTAAGAGTAGTCTTATTGTCTATATATAAATAACCAATAGCGATAATACAGAAAAATAAACCCCCTGCCATTGGGTTTGCTGCAAAATCTTTAAAGTTTATTGGAGATTTCAACTGAAAAACATTTTAATAATAAAACCAGCAACAATACCATAAAGAACCCAAAGCGACCTTGCTAGTGTTTTCCTAGCAGTTGTATTTCTATTTACTCTAGCAGTTACACCACTATCAGGATCAAGTAATCTTTCTGTAAGCATATCTAGTTTCGCATCCATTTTATCTAACTTATCTTCCATTGAGTCCATTCTATGTTCCATTAGTGCCATCTCCTTTACTATGTCTTTATTAGTTGCCATTATATTCTATTATCTAAATCAATATATTCTATGGTAACTTCATTCCCCAAAACTAATTGTCTAGCAATATCTGGATATATTCTTTTGTACGCATTAGTGGACTTTCCAATCCAACCATCTTTGATGATGACATTATTCTCTTGCGAATCCCCCACAAGTAAACATCCAGAAGTATGAGAATCATCATTACCGCAGTGTAGCAGAACCCACTTAAAATTAGGAACATCACAAACCTCCAACATACCTTTATGTATTCCAGGAAATCTTTTTGAGTATTTTTCATTGAACCCCCCTTCATCTCTAAAGTTTATATTATATGTTCCACTAGGGATTCTAGTTTCACCTTTAACCTTTAATGCTCTATGCTCATCCTCTAATGTATAGGCAAGAAATCTCATACCCATTTCTGACTCTGTAAAGAGTAATCCATTAGTACAATCAGCTTGACTACTAAACCTTAGAACCTTAAGCTTCATTTTAGATAGTTGCTGCAAAAACCTCTAAATCACAAGCTGCTACCTGTGCTTCTGCTGAGATTACAAATGCTGCATTATGAGATACACTACCTGTTGCTATATCTGCACTTGCAATAGCATCAAAGCTTACACCACCTAAGATAAAAGATTTCCCAGCTTCTAGTTTTATAACCATTGAATCTGTTCCAAATACTTTTAAATTAACATAATTAGTGTCATCTAAATTTGTTATTCTAATATACTTAACATCAGTTGCTTTTAAAATACCTTGACCTGAAGCTGCTCCAAGTTCAAGTACACTTGTAAATGCAGAGATAGGAACTTCTACCACTCTACTATAAACCTCATCTATAGAAGATACTGTTAATGTGTTTGTGTTACCATAAGATTGTCCATTTAGGGTAACTGAATCTGTTACTGTTACTGTTAAGTTTGCGTTTGTTACTGTTGTTGCCATTTTTTTTTATTTATTTAATTTATTATTATATTCCATTTAGATATTTAATTCCATCTAACTCCCATTCTTCTATACCTGTATTATCTCCAGTCCAAAAAGAGCCTTCTTCAGCAGTATATAAAGATATTTCTAAAGTATTTTCAAAGCTTAATATTTCATTATCTATTAACTCTGTTGTTGTTACAGTCCATTCACTTCCATCTACACTTGAATGAGCAAATTCAATTAGTTTTTTATCTAATTCATCAAAAACTTCACTTGTTACTATATAATAATTCATTATTTTGATTCAAAATTAGAGTTACCACTTAAAACAATATTAGGAGCAGAGTTTCCACTACTATCATTACCATTGTTTTCCATTTTATAATACATTTTTAAATTACTAGAAGCACTATGTGCAGTTGCATCAAGTGGAGTGCCACTATTATATAATTCAGTAATCTCTGATTGTGATAATTTCTTATCCCAAATAGTTACATCATTGTATTTTGTTTCTGCACTATTACCTGATTTAGCATAACTCCAACTATTACTACCTATAGCTATTTGTCTATCTGCTGTACTCATATTAGGAGTTCCTTGACCAGTTCCATTTGAGCCATAATGACCATTTCCTAGTGGAGTAGCGTTCCAATACATTGGAGCATTACTAGATCCAGCAGAATTTGATGTTCCTTTAGTAACTGTAATCATTGTATAACCAGCAGAATTAGCATTACCTCTATTTGCACTACTCCAATATTGTGAACTTCCTAAACCAGCAGCAGCATAAGCAGCAGCATGGTTACCAGAGTTCGCATGGAATAAATAAAAGTTAGATTTTTTTGCATTTGAAGCAGAACGATATTCAAAATATAATCTATTGTAAGATTCATGATAAAAAATTCTTATCATATTAGCACTAGAATTTGTTGTTCCTGAAGTTGTAGAAGAAAATAAATGAATATTAGTATTTAAAGAACTATTCCATCCTGCTTTCACCCAAAAAGATATAGTATAGGCAGAGCTATGAATAAAGTTAAATTTACCATTTGTGTCTGCTATACGAACAGATTGCCCAGTACCAGTAGTAATAGACTTTGCCACAGCATTATCATTACCAAAAGAAGGAGAAGGTGCATTATATTCCACTCCAATAGCTGTACCAATGTTAGCAAGTGCTACAGTATTAACACTTCTTATGCGAGTTTGACCAACTCCATTTATATGACTTAAAGAACTTGCCATTATCCTTCAGATATTTCTATCCAAGTATTATCAGGATTAAACCAGATTTTTTTATCTTCAGCTCCAGTAGTTACCTTGTAACCAATAACTCTAACATAATCACTAGCACCACTTGGAGCAACTCTAGTTATTTGCCCTGAATTATTTGATAAATATAAAGGTATTCCACAACCAGCACCAGGAGCAACGGATAAACTAACCATTCCTCTTAGAAGCATACCGACTTCACCAGGATCTCCAG
>Ga0209816_1000614_pt1 | contig 28094 bp, 26 predicted proteins | sample CoawatmetaG01DNA_FD_187509 | JGI IMG/M metagenome (GOLD analysis project Ga0209816, IMG submission 187509) | Marine microbial communities from the West Antarctic Peninsula - Coastal water metaG017-DNA (SPAdes) (version 2) | ecosystem: Environmental > Aquatic > Marine > Coastal ...
GGGTGGCTCTTCAAACGCCGAAGAAGAGCTGAAGACTATCAACTATATCAACCAAGTGAACAAAAACAACCAGCAGCCCGCTCCTGTTCAAGAAAAGCCAGCGCCACCACCACCGCTGCCGCCTCGATAAGCGAAACAATGAGAGCCCTGATCTCTCAAGAAACCATTGCCCGCAGCCGATAAGCGGCAATACGAACGTAGGCAAGGGCCATTAAGCCACTATAGGCAATACCATCTAGCCACCAGCGATTGCCGCGATAGTGCTTGTGCCAAAACCTGTAAAGACCGCGATGAGAAGAGAGAATCATGCGCACTTTTACTTGCTTAATCGACTGACCATAGTGATGCACCACTTGCGCCCGAGGGGTAAACCAAATTTCCCAGCCAGCTTTCTTGGCGCGAAAACACCAATCCACTTCTTCAAAGAGCATGAAGAAACCTTCATCCAGAGGGCCAATCTCATCTAATAGCTGGCGCTTAATCATCAAGCAAGCGCCTTCCGGCTGATCTACCTGCCGTTCATCATCGTGATTCCAGTCAAGCATTTTGTACTCGCGAAACTTTTGACCATAACTTGAGCCGGCAGGAAACATACGACTGAGACCAATTAACTCAAAAACCATACCTAAGAAAGTTGGAAAGGCCCGACAAGATCTTTGAATTGAACCATCGGTGTTCAATAGCTGCGGCGCTACAACACCCGCCTTGGGGTGGCTATCAAAGAACTGTAAAAGGGTCTTGAGGGCCCCAGGAATGATTTCAGTATCGGGGTTAAGCAGCAAGACAAACTGACCAGTGGCGTCAGCTAAAGCTTGATTATTGCCGGCTGCAAAGCCGCGATTGTCGGCGTTGGCGGTGAGCCTGACCCAGGGATGAGCCTCGGCCACCATCTCGGCAGACTGGTCAGCAGAGGCGTTGTCAACAACGAACACCTCAACGTCTTTCAGCTCAGAAGAGCCGGTCAAGCTAACTAGCTCTTGCTTGAGCGAGGTCAAACAGGCCCGCAAAAGCTCTCTTGTATTCCAACTAACAACAATGACAGATAAAAGCATGCGCTAATTTTATGTCATTCTGCCAGTTAACTGCACTAGCAACTGTTCACAATTGAAATTAGTGGCAAATTAGTCGTTAGGTTTAGGAAACATCTGAATAACATTCGATTTGCCTGGTTCATCCAAAGACTGAGCCAGTTGACTCTGAGCGACCTTGCGCAAGTCAACCAGCTGCCTAAAGACAGTTTGCGCCACAGCCTCAGTAGAATGATTGGCAAAGAAGTCAGCCAGCCACTCTAATTCACGAAATGGTTCAAATCCATCGTTAGGAGGGTGGGGCTTCATCGAATCATCTCTCAATTGATCGCTCGGTAAAATACTACAATTGCGACAAGTACTACGAATATCACGACCGTAGGAAGGGTCGCTCGGTTCCACTTAGAGCGAAATATATTTTATTCTCAGCCAGAATTACCGCACCGGCTACAGTGGCAACAAATCTGTAGCCTGAATACAACTTGTGAAAGGCAGCTAGCGAGCAAAAGTTCAGCTATTGCTGCTCAAGCGTCTCAGCAAACTTGCCTAATTTCTTAGCCAGCTCCACAAACTGCAGCTTCTCATCATAAGTCAAGCCCGCGGTCGCAGCCTCTATAACGGCAGCGTGTTCGGCAAAAATCGGCTCAATCAAGGCGCGACCTTTAGCAGTAAGAGAGACTATTTTCGTACGTCTGTCGCTCTCGCTAGAAACTCTCGCAACCAATCCCTTCGCCTCAAGGCGATCTACCGCTGTAGTCATTGAGCCGTTAGTAAGGAGAATTTTGCTACCAATAGCGCTAATGGGCAAGCTACCTTTATGTAGCAAAACTTCCAAAACAGCAAAATCACTTGGCCCCAGATTAGCCTGCTGGATTTGCTGCCAGGCTGGACGCTGCACCGCAACATTAGAACGGTGAAGCACAGTGAACAACTTTAGTGAAAGTTTGGCATTGCTTAGCTTATTGGGCATGGGCCTCTTTGATTCCTCGCTCTATTTTCGCACCGATCGTCGCTTTAAGATTTCAGCAGTGGCATCCCGCTCCTCTTCCTCCAAAAAGCCAAAGGTCGCACTGCGCCTCTGAGCATTCAACTGCGCAGCTTCTTTGACTTTACCCAACCTGGTTGCACAAACAGATAGAGCAACAATGCACAGATTGCGAATGCGCTCTGGTGGATCGAGAGCCAGGCATTGCCTTGCTAGTTTTTCAGCCTCAGCCCAGCGGCCGCAATCGAGGGAGTTATCCAAGCGCGTGTTGAGCAAACTAATCCGCTCAGCTTTTGTCAGCTTCTTCTGTTTATCTAATTTATTGTAAATGCTAGCGAGAGCCTTATCAGCAGCGGCATAATCGGCAGCCCAAGTCTGCGCCATGCCTATCGCGCAAGCGACTTCAACAGGAGATTTAGTTCTCGCCATGACAAGAGTAAGGCGACGCAGCATTTCTGGCTGATTGAGAAGGTTCTTCAAAACCGCTTGCTTGAGCTGCAAATCAAAGTAATGCGGATCAGAACTTGGTAGTTTCTTTATGGCTGCATCCAAAAACTTCAAGGCACCAGCCCTGTCGCCCACAGCGATAAAACTGCGAGCACGATAGGCATACCTGTCTGGCGTCAGAGTTGCCGGCAATGCCACCTCGCAAATGCGCTGGCTGAGCAGATTGTACTCCTGCCACTCCTTCAAATTAACCTTGGCCAAACTAGCATGATTCGAGTCACAGTCTTCCACCAGTGCCACTAAATACATTTCACTATCAGCTTTCATGGCATTGCTTGCTCGCAATTTTGCTGCCGAGTTGAGCAAACTATCGATATAGGGCAGGGCGTTCAGGCGCTGCTCTTGATGCAGATAGCAAGTAGCAATTTGACACTGCAGTTGCAGCCGCAAATTGGTAGCGTCGTTTGTAATCGCCGCCGCAGCTGAATCTAAGGCTTTTTTATAGTGCAGCAAAGCAGCAGAAAAGTTCTTAGCAAATTCCAGACGAATGCCTTGCTCACGTTCCGTGCGCCAGTCGACCTGGGCCAAAGAACTTTGCATAGCAAACCAAGAGAGGCCAACAAAGATTGAAGCTAAACAAGGTATTTTTAATAGCTTCATCATACAAAAATCGTGCCTTGTTTCTTCAAGCTACAGTTCTATCTATATTTTGCACTATTGTTTTGCCCTAAAATAGCGAGCAACCAAGATTACTAAAGATGATGATTGCCAAGAGACTAACTGATTTTGCCCTTTGTTCAGTCGCCCTTATACTGGGCGCTCCCGTTCTCTTGGCAATAGCCTTAGCGATTAAGCTTGATAGCCGCGGGCCAATTATTTTCAAACAAAAGAGAGTGGGACAAAATGGCCAATTGTTTGAAATTTATAAATTTCGCACGATGCGCACCGGAACGCCAGACCTTCCCACAGACCAGATGTTGCTCTTACCGAGCCCGGTGACAAAAGTAGGTGAACTTTTGCGTAAAACTAGCCTGGATGAACTTCCTCAGCTAGTTAACGTAGTGCTTGGACAGATGAGTTTAGTAGGGCCGCGGCCAGCTCTGTATAATCAGACCGACCTAACCACTAAACGTGAAGCAAGTGGTGTTTTGAAGTTTATGCCGGGAATTACAGGCTGGGCCCAAGTTAACGGACGCGATGAACTTCCTGATGATGTCAAAGTTGCAGCCGATAAGTGGTATTGCGACAACTGGAACTACTGGCTCGATTGGCGCATTATCGCCATGACTTTTAAGGCAGTTCTCAGCAAACGCGGAGTCAATTAAAACAAAGAGGACGGGACGGTATGAAAGGTTTAATTCTGAGTGGCGGCAAAGGCACGCGCATGCGCCCAATCACGCACACAGCGGCGAAACAATTATTACCAGTCGCCAACAAACCCATTCTCTTTTATGGCGTTGAAGCTCTAATTGACGCTGGCATCAGAGAAATAGGCATTATCGTTAGCCCCGAAACCGGCAAAGACGTTCAAGACTGCGTTGGCGATGGCAGCCGCTGGGGCATCCGCATCGAATATATCTTGCAAGACCAGCCCATGGGCCTGGCCCATGCAGTAAAGACCGGTCGTCCCTTCCTGGGCGATTCACCCTTTGTTATGTACCTGGGCGACAACCTCATTAAAGACGGTGTGGGGCCGTTAGTAAAACGCTTCGAAGAGGAAGGCCCTGACGCCTTTATCTTGCTCAAAGAAGTGGCCAACCCAAGCTCATTTGGTGTGGCTGTATTAGACAAAGATGGCCGCATCAATGGCCTAGAAGAAAAGCCAGCCAAACCGAAATCGAACCTGGCCCTGGTTGGCGTTTATTTATTCACTCCCAAAATTCACACGGCCATCGACCAAATCAAACCCAGCAAGCGCGGCGAGCTTGAAATAACTGATGCCATTCAACAGCTAATCACCACTGGCAACCGCGTTGACAGTCATATTTTGCAAAGCTGGTGGCTAGATACTGGGAAGAAAGACGACATGCTAGAGGCCAACCGAGTGGTCTTAGATGAAATGACCGATGTCTCTATGCTTGGCACAATTGATGACGATTCAAGAGTCTCCGGGCGCGTGCACATTGGCAAAGGCAGCAAATTGATCAACTGCACCGTGCGCGGACCAGCTGTAATTGGCGAAGACTGTGTACTCGAACACACATATGTCGGGCCCTTTACCTCAATTGGTGATGGCGCCAGAGTGAGCCATGCCGAAATTGAACACAGCATTCTTAGAGAGAAAGCTCAGATATTAGACTTTCACGGCCGCATCGCTGATAGCTTAATCGGCGTTGGCGTTGAACTGACAAGATCGACGGGAAAACCACAGGCGTTCAGGCTAATGCTGGGTGACGATTCGAAGGTGGAAGTTGTTTAAAGGCAACCGTTGCCTAGCTCACACTTTACAGCTTAAATAAAACAATATTCATATACCCAACCCCTAATATGAAAGAGGTTGGGTTGATCCAAAGCGGCCAAGAGAGGGAAAATCTAGGCATAGTCATGTTTTGAGGAAATTGTCCATGAGACTTCTGATCACCGGCGGCTTGGGATTCATTGGTAGCAACCTGGTACGCCACTTGCTCACGACCTATCCTGATTACGAAATCATCAACCTTGATGCTGAAACCTACGCTGGTCACAGAGAAAATCTCGAAGATGTGGCCAAGAATCCAAAATACAAATTGGTTGTAGGCCGCGTTGAAGATGCCGCACTGGTAGACGAAATTGTCTCAGGCAAGAAGTTTGGACCGATCGATGGCATTATCAACTTGGCGGCAGAGAGCCATGTTGACCGCTCAATTGAAGACTCTTCTGTATTCGTTAAATCGAACACACTAGGAACACAAGTTTTATTAGAAGCCACGCTCAAATATGGCCGCAAAGATGGCGCTCAAATGCCATTCAAGCCCGAAGACTACAAAATTCGCTATACCCAAGTTTCAACCGACGAAGTTTATGGCTCTCTTGGACCAACCGGTCTCTTCACTGAAGAAACACCACTGGCACCAAACAGCCCCTATTCATCAAGCAAAGCCAGCGCCGATTTGTTCTGCCGCGCTTACTTCCACACCTTCGGTATGCCTGTGGTGATCACCCGTTGTTCCAATAACTACGGCCCCTATCAGCATCCAGAGAAACTAATACCTCTATTCATCACCAATCTTCTCAACGGCATCAAAGTACCAGTCTATGGAGACGGCCTCAATGTGCGCGACTGGCTGCACGTTGAAGATCATTGCAGCGCTATTGACCTGGCTTTCCATAAAGGGCAACCGGGAGAAGTATATAACGTTGGCGGCAACAACGAACGCACCAATATGCAAATCACCAAGCTAGTTCTAAAAGAGCTAGGAAAAGGTGAAGAGATGATCAACTACGTGGCCGATCGCCTTGGCCACGATCGCCGCTATGCCATTGATTCCACAAAGATTCAAAAAGAATTGGGCTGGAAACCAAAACATACTTTCGAAACCGGTATTCACGAAACATTGAAATGGTACACCTCTAATACAGCCTGGGTAAAGGCTGTAACCAAACCACACAGCTCTGATCTAGCTGCAAAAAAAGAATTGGTAGCAAACAAATGAAGCTGCTTGTCACCGGGGCTGGTGGCATGCTTGGGCAAACACTCAGCCCGTACTTAGCCAGGCGCGGCCACGATGTGGCCGCCTTTGGCAAAGAAGAATTAGACATTACTGATGGCGACTTGGTGCAACGAGTGGTAGCCGAGCAGCGCCCAGACCTAATTGTGCACTGTGCTGCTTACACTCAAGTTGACCAGGCCGAGACCGAGCAAGAAATGGCCTTTGCTATTAACGAGCGCGGCACCGAGAACGTAGCAGTGGCAGCCAGCAAGCTCAATATTCCAATGCTCTTCGTCAGTACCGACTATGTCTTTGATGGCAGCAGGAACGAACCATACAAAACTGACGACCCCACTGGGCCAATTTCAGTTTACGGGAAATCGAAATTAGCTGGCGAATTAGCCGTGCAGAGGCACTGCCAGAACTACTACATCGTTCGCACGAGCTGGCTCTATGGCCCCTATGGGCGCAATTTTGTTGACACAATCTACAAATTAGCCCAAGAACGCGATCAAATAAAGGTTGTAGCCGATCAGGTCGGGTCGCCAACCAGCACTGCCACGCTCTCTGAAATGATTGCCGACCTCATTGCTAGCGGTCGTTACGGTATCTACCACGCCACCGACGAAGGCGTAACGAGCTGGTTTGACTTTGCCCGCGAGATAGTCAAGGACCTCGAAGCCAAAGGTAAAAAAGTCGAAGTAGTGCCTATCGAAACAAAAGACATGCCAAGACCAGCGCCGAGACCGGCTTACTCAGCCCTCGATAAAAGTGATTTGGTTAAGGCACTAGGAAGACCCCTGACGCCGTGGCAAGAGGCCTTGCATCAATACATGCAAACACAAAGCGTTAAGGCCCCAGCCTGAGACTGGGCCATTTTAGGCTCAAATCTGTTATTCTTAAGGCCATTCAGTACTAGTAATTACAGCTCCGCAATAGAAACACCTCAAAAACGTGCCTCAATCAATGACAATTTTGAAACCACTAACACCCGACGCAATCGGTCAAGAATACAAAAAAGAATTGTCTGTTCAAGACTATTCAAAGAAAACCGTTATTGACGGCGTGCAAATTATCAATTTGCCCATGTTCTACGACGACGGCGGCTGGCTGAAATAGTGCGTTTCGACGACAATGGTTGTTTGCAGATTCTGCCTGAGTTCAAAGTCAAGCAAACCACGTACTCGCAAATGCTACCTGGCACAATCAAAGCTTTTCACCTGCACTACAACCAAGAAGACGTCTGGTTCGTAATGCCTTACGACAGACTTCTCATTGGTCTATTTGACGCCCGCAAAGAGTCACCCACCTACAACCAAAGCATGCGTTTCATCCTTGGTTCTGGCCGGGCCCAAGCCCTTTACATTCCACGTGGCGTTGCTCATGGCCTCGCTAACGTTTTCCAAAACCCAGCCAACATGATCTACTTCGTCAATCAGTGCTTCGACGCTAATGAACCTGACGAAAGAAGATTGCCATGGGATATCCTTGGCGAAGATTTCTGGACAATCAAAAAAGGCTAAAGCCTTTGCAAATATGATTTGCACAACATGAATACAACCTGGAGGGAAGCATGAGAATCTGTTTCATCTCTCGCGAATACCCACCAGACACAGGCTGGGGCGGCATTGGTGCATACACATATCAACTCTGCCGCGAACTAGCCCGCCAAGGTCATGACGTACACGTAGTTTGCCTCACTAAAAAAACCGTTAGCGGAGCCAATCCGCCAATGTCGAAAGACGATCAGGTGCATGTTCATCGTGTTGTTTGGGCCGATTCATTACGTCTAGCCGCCCTCCTCAACGTCACCCAACCAAACACCCACCACGTCTTACGTGCAGCCTTGCCCATGTGGAAGAAGTTTTTGGAATTGCACCGAGCGCAACCTTTCGATGCTGTCGAGGCACCAGATCACCTGGCCGAGGGTATCTTCTTAGCCATTACTCGCATCGCACCTTTAGTAATTCGTCTGCATACACCTTATTCAAAATTTGTCGCGGAAGGCTATCACAACATAAAGAACGATTTTGATAGCTTTATCGTATCGACCCTTGAGCGTCTAGCCATGTCTGAAGCAGACCTGCTTTCTTCACCTAGCGTCAATCTCGCCGAATATGTGGCAAACGACACCGGAGTGGCACTGGAACAAATTCAAATTGTGCGAAATCCAGTTGACACAGAGAAGTTTTCACCAGAAGGTAAAACTGCTGATTTACAAAGCCCTTTTAATGCCCAATCAGGAAGCAAACTGGTTTACTTTGCCGGACGACTAGAAGAGCGCAAAGGCATTAAGTATCTCATTCAAGCAGTGCCGCAAGTAGTAAAAGCAGTGCCCGAGGCGCGCTTTATCGTCGTGGGCGCTGACACCAATACTGGTGCCGGCAAAACATCAGTTTTAAAATCACTGAAAGAATTTCTAGCGAAAAATTCTTGCCTAGACAAAGTGCATTTTGTCAGCCATGTCGCCCTCGCTCAAATGCCTGAATATTACAGAGTAGCCGACGTTTGCACTGTGCCGTCTCTATTTGACAATGCACCATATACAGTACTAGAAGCGCTGGCCAGCGGCAAACCAGTTATAGGCAGCACCGCTGGCGGCACACCAGAATATATAGAGCCCAATGTCACTGGCCTACACGTACCCAAAGCTGATGCTGCTGCTTTGGCAGAGGCTATTATCGCCATGCTAGCCGACGACAATAAACGCCTAGAAGCGGGCAAGGCCGCCAGACAAGCCGCCCTAAACCAATATGCCTGCGGCGTCATTGCCAAAGAAGCATTGCGAACCTACGCTCTCGCTCAAGAACGGCACAATCTTCGCAAAAGTGATGCCATTTACAAGAAAGCGCCAGAACAATTGGCCCACGACGTGGTGCAATTCGTAAAAGGCTACCACGGCCATATGCATACCTTTGGCGAGAACCTATCGATGCGCTACCGCACCGGGCTCGGCCTAAAACTTCTATTCACCAGGCCAAAACTATCAGCGGTAAAAGTAGCCCTGGCCTCGGGCAAAATCATGAACAAAATTTCCAATCAACCAGCAGGCTTGAACAACTTCGTCTCGCGCCTAGAGAAGACAGTAGAACACAAAAGTCAGGAAGAGTGGGACTAACCTAAATTGCATTGACTAGTCAACAGCTATCCTCTACTTAAAATGCTTTAGGTGAAGCAATCTTTTAGCCAGGAATTTTTCATTTTGATCAGTGAGAAGGTCATCTGGCAAAATTAGTGTGTCCAAGTCCTTAAACTTGGCCACTGACTCAAGACAGCCTTGATCTAGTTTGCCGCACTGATCTAGATTCAGCCTTTTGAGCTTTTGCAAAACAGTTAGCTGCTCCAATTCATCATTAGTGAGCGAACAATTATTCAAAGACAAATCTAGTAACTGCGGCATGGCAGCTAGGTTAGCAATATCAACTGCTGACAAAGTATTATTGACTAAAGAGAGAACAGTAATAGTTTTGGATTTTTTCAAGACTTCTACAACGCCAGAAATATCTTTCACACCATCAGCCCTAAATGAATGCAGTTGCTCTAGGAATTTTTGCTTAGCCAACAGTTCACCCGAAACGTGACAGTGACGTATATCGATGCCTATCAGCTGAGGGAAGCCGTTTAGAGCGACAATATCTTCAGGGAGAAGACTGGCTCGGTTAAAAGCAAGATGCTTAAGTGCACTTAGTTGATGCATACTCGGAAGCAATTGGCGACTAACTGGCGAAACATCGTCTAAATATAGCGTGTGCAGATCATCGGAGCGAAAACTCTTAAATAACGCGGGATATGCCTTGACGGACTCTCCGGCGCTCAATCGCAAAGCGGTGCCAGCCAATATCATCACTTCGCCCTGAGCAGGCAGTGTAATATTCTGCCCGCGCTTATCAACGAATGTAAGCACACCAAGCGAAAAGGTCTTAGGAAAGGAGAATAGACGTCCCCGGCCTGCAGGTGCAAATACAACCCTAGAGTAGAATCCGGGCTTTGCTGATAAGAAGGCTTCTATAGCTTTCTTCTTCTCTTCACCAAGCTCGTCGTCTAGCGGACCAGCGCCTATATATAGCGAGGCCAGCGATTTCTCGTCATTTAGATTGAAATTTTCTTGGGGTTTAGCCGCCGAGGCAGGCAGGCCAGAAGACGATGACACAGACGAAGATTGAGGCGAAGTCTGCAAGGCTTTGTATCTAGAATCGAGCAAGAGATATAGCCCGCCGCAGCCCAGAAGCACGACTGTCAGAGAGAGGGCTAGCAGCAAGGGCAAATGATAGGTATTCTTGCCTCGACGCCCCAGCGAAGTTGATACTACAAATGGTGCAATAGCTGGTGCAATAGATTTACCCTCGCGCACTCGCACCAAATCTAATGCCATCTGCTCAGCCGATTGATAGCGGTCTTGCGGTTGCTTAGCCAAACACTTGGCTATTACAGTATCAATAGAGTCAGGCAAATTAGCTGCTATTGACTGATTGACTTCGCTTAGCAGCGGAGGCTCAGCCTCCTCGTGCAGCAGCGATATATCAAGAGATGTCTTTCCCTCAAACGGCACAAAGCCTGTCAATGCCTCAAATAAGGAGCAACCTACAGAATAAATATCAGAGCGACCGTCAACTTTATCACCACGACACTGCTCCGGACTCATGTAGAAAGGGCTACCAAAAATTTCACCAACAGCGGTTAGTTGCTGGGTTTTAGCGCTAGCATCCACTAGCTTTGAAATGCCAAAATCAAGAATTTTCACTTGCATTTTTTTGCTCTTAGCTCTTTCAGATAAGCTGCCATTGCGGCAAACAAAAATATTGGCTGGTTTGATATCGCGGTGAATGATGTTGTGGCCATGGGCATAGGAAAGTCCATCCAAAACGGCCAGGAACACGTCGATTGCAAAAGTGAGAGGCAATGAACCTTTTTCTACCAATAGCTCTTCTAAGGTAGAGCCAACGAGATAGTCCATCGAATAAAAGGGAATAGACTTTTCGTGCAAGCCCAAGTCGTAAACCTGAACTAAAGTTGGATGTTTAAGCCGAGCCAGAATTTTCGCTTCGGCTTGAAAGCGCAACCAATTTTGTTCATTGACCGCATCTGGGGACAGTACTTTTAGAGCATACTGCTGCCCCAGCGACTGATGCTGCGCCAAGTAAACGACGCCCATACCGCCCTCGCCTATGGGACGAACAATCTTGAAGACCCCACCGACCAGAAAACCAGCAGGCAATTCTCGCATTGCCTCGCTGCCATCGCCCCAGATTTTATTGGCGCTATTAGTTAACTGTTTGCGCTGAGCAAGGCGAACCGAGGTTTTCGAGCGCGTACTGGTCATTCACTAGCCCTGGCAAAAGTGAAGCTAATTTTGACCTAAATACACTGCATTAGCAACAATATTGTCCATTTTCACAGGCCTCAAGCCGCCAGTGAGGCTACCGGCTGAAGCGCAGGAGAGAGCAAATATCTAAGCGAGCAAGAATTTCAGCAAGCCCAGTTTCGTATTTTCCCCACTGCAGCGCCCAGGGTTTGCCCAAAATCGAAGCTTACTATGCTAGCAACCTTGAGCCGCAGAAAAGAATAAATTTGGAGAACTAGATCATGCCGAATCCACAAGAAATAGTAGCTATCGCAAAAGCCGCAGAGAGCGGACTTGCAAAAATGGCACCCAACCTTGCAGAAAAGCTGATGGCTGATCTTCCTGCAATTTTTGGTGGTCGGGGCATGCAAGTAGCAGAGCGGCTAGCACATGCTCCGACAGAAGCGCTACCGGTCGCGCAAATAGCTGAAGCATATCAAGCTAACTTAGCCCGATTTGGTCTACCTAAAGAGGCAACCCTCAAAGACCTTTTTACTGAGGTAAGACTGCAGGGAGCTGAGCCATCAAAGCTATCGAGCCACAGGGGCTTCAGAAATTCTTCAAGCTCGGCAGAGTTTACCTTGTCTGATGGCAGCATTTTGAGAACCCGCGGAAGTGGTACCAGACATGGAATGGAAAGTACCACCGAGTTCTTAACCCCAGGCAATGAAACACGCCTTACCTATTTCACAGCTAATACACGTCTACAAGGAAGAAGCTCAAGCTGGAGCCTCAAATCACCTAATTTCAGCCATACAACCAACCAACACTTGTTCTAGCGAACGTCAAAGCGATAGGCTATTCAGTTTTGACTCAAATACACTGCTTTAGCAACCGCATTTGAGACACTTTCGTGCACTTCGCGGTCTAGAATACTGGGCACAATATTATCCATTTTGGTCTGGCCACAAATAGCATGAGCGGCAGCCAACTTCATAGCATCGGTGAAATGAGTGGCCTGAGCACGCAGAGCGCCTCTGAATAAGCCGGGGAATGAAAGAGCATTATTGATGGTACGTCCGTCAGCAGCAAACAAGGCCCCGCGCTTCATTGCTTCTTCTGGCTTAATCTCAGGGTCTGGGTTAGACAGAGCCAATATAACTTGACCGGGACGAACCATCTCAGGGGTGATTAAACCGGGCTTACCAGTGGTGGCGACCACCACATCACAGTCACTCATGATTTGCGCCAATGGCACAGGCATGCCACCCAGGCTAGCTAAGCGGTTCATGGCATTCTCGCGAATATCGGTACCGAGTACCTGCTTAACACCGTAGCAAAGTAAAAGCTCAGCAATTCCAGAGCCAGCGGCACCAAGGCCGATGATACCGACTTTACTGGCAGTCAGATCGACACCATTGCGCTGCGTGATAGTCATCAGAGCGGCCAGTACAACCACCGCTGTTGCATGCTGGTCATCATGCAGAACGGGTATATTCAGCTCTTCTTGCAAACGCCGCTCAATTTCAAAACATTCAGGGGCGGCAATATCTTCTAAATGTATGGCACCAAATGTAGGGGCAATTGCTTTCACCGTAGCGACAACACTTTCAACATCAGTGTTATCCATCAATATTGGAATGGCGCTGATACCAACCAGTTGCTCATACAAGACCGATTTGCCTTCCATCACAGGCATACCAGCAACAGCACCAATATTGCCCAGTCCCAGCACCGCCGTGCCGTTGGTAACAACTGCTACTGAATTACCAATGCAAGTGTAGGTGCGGCTGGTGGTGATATCTTTCTGGATTAGCTTACAGATTTGAGCAACACCAGGAGTATAGATTTTGCCCATCTCGGCAATACTAGTCAGCGGCGCCTTGCTCTTAATACCAATTTTGCCACCTTCGTGAGCCTGTTCTACCGGGTCGATTACCCCTTCTAGACTGGCATTTGAAAGAGTTTTAAAGCCTTCTACAACAGCCTGCAAATGCTTCTCATCATCGAGATAGAGAGTGATGTCGCGCACCAGAAAATCCGGGCCTTGGGCGACAATATGAATTTCACCGATATTGGCACCAAGCTCACCCAACCGTGTTGCTATCTTGCCTAGATAGCCGGGTTTATCCATCACTCGCACACGAAAAGTGCGGAGAATCTTAGCTTCGGGACGGACTAAAGATGTCATAACCATTTCTATTGCCTAGGGTACCTACAGATAGAAGAAGTCTAACTGCTCAAGCAGAGCCAGTTCACTCTATTTGGTATTTCGTAACAGTGATAGTTACTCACCTTTATGTTCTTCAATTTCTGTCCAGGTACCAAACCAACGAACGACCTCGCCCTGGGAGTCTTTGAGCGGTACCGCCCGACAAAGGTGCCAGAGATAGTCACGTCGGCCTTCTTTAGCTGTAGCGGCCTCGGGCTTGCCAAGCGGCCCAGTGCGCCGTAGCTTTAGACCAAGGGCGCGCTTGAGACGAAAACGCACTTCAAATGGCTCAGCGTTAGACACCGCTTGTCGCCATTTCTGATCATAGGCCCCAAGATCTTCAGTATGAATCAATAGGCGCCAACCACCATGCAAGCTCTGCTGTGCAGTCAAACCAGTATATTCAAACCAGCGATAGTTCCAGAAATCAATGGTTCCCGTGCTGTTAGCCGTCCAGACTATTTGAGGCATGGCATCAGCTATGATGCGCAGCTGTTCTTCGCTAGCCAGTAGTGCTTCAGTGACACGCCGCTGGTCATTAACATCAGTAGCAATCACGAGCCAGCTCATTGAGGCTTGCCCGGGATTGAAAAAAGGCACCACTTTTAGAAGATGCCAGCGGTAGAGGCTTTCATCATAAAGATCAACTGAATTTAAGGCTTTAAGAGCAGAAGACTTGCCACGCAAGCGCACTTCACACTGAAAATCGGCATAAAGCTCGCCCACAGAAAAACCGCTCACATCAAAATTTAGCTTGTCAGTTGGATGCAGCAGGGATGTCCAGTTTAAAGGGTTGTCCAGATTCAAACCAGTAAAGTCGAAGAATCCGCCATTGCCATAAGTTACCAGACCATCTGCGCCACAAACCCAGAGCAGTTGTGGAATTGCTTCAGCCAAGGCATGAAGATTCGACTCTCTAATAGCTAACTCTTTTTGCAATTGCCGCCGCGCACTCAAATCAAAAAAGAACAATAGCCAGTCCTGATCGGCCGGACCATTCTTAGTCAGGCCAGCAATCACAGGTCTCCTTTCGCCATTCTTAGCCAAGACTTCTGTCTCCCAGGGCTCAATGGCAGCGGCCGAAGAGAGATGCTGTTTGGCTTTCTCTAAATGTTTGTGAGCCGATTTAGGGAAGAAGAAACGCAGATCAGCGCCCATATTGAGCTCAGCAAGAGAATAACCGCTCAGAGCAGCAAAAGAAGGATTAGCCTCTAACAATTTGAGATCACTGTCGAACATAACCACTGGTACTGGGTCGCTAATGAATGTAGAGGGAATGGCCAGATAACTGGGATCCGCAGCAATCTCTTGCAGATGAGCAATGCGTTTTTTGGTAGCAGCGATTTCTCGCTTCAGATAGTTATTCTCGACAGCCTGGGCCGAATCTGCCGCCTTCAATCGATCGACGTCCATGTTCCTACCCATTGCGCTATTCCGCCACGATAATTTCTCAGAGCAACAGCCCGAGCCAAGAATTTTACATAAACATCGGGATCTGCCAATGCATTTTTCCGCGCTTTCAAGCGTACATCGGCCTCAAAGGCCTCTCCGGTTTTCACACAATGGCGCCAGCGGCTCATATATTCTTTGCGATCATCTGGATGCATAAACAGAGCAAAATCTAGGCCCACTCGATGTTCCCGAGTCAATCCACTAAAGTCAAACCAGCGATTACTGAAGAAATCGACACGACCATCAGGCCCAGCGGTCCAGACAATCTGAGGTATTTGATCGGCCAGAGACTGGAAGGCATGAGCGCTTTCTAGCACTTCTTCCATTAGCCGTTTGCGGCGGTCAATATCAGTGGCAGTGCCGACCCAGAGACCGGAGCCAACACTAGCTTCATCATCGAAGGCCTCGCTGGTGACGGCGTTCTCAATCGTAATCTTAAGCAGGCCATCAACTTGCCCTACCAGTGGATTAACCAGGGGCAGAGCTCTAACTATGTGCCAGTAGTATTCACCATCACTAGCATTGATTCTAAATTCACCACTAAAGGAAGAGTTACTAGCCACAGCCTTATGCCAGAGTTTGTCCCATTTTTCGAGATCGGCCTCATGAATAGCATCGCGCCAGGCAAAGCCATTATCAGCTGATGGAACCACCCCCGTTAGTTCATAGAAACGTTCATTAAATTGACGCATGCAGCCTTTGCTATTGCTGACAAAAACAATATGCGGCATCTCTTGCACCAGGGCCGAAAATAGAGTCTGCCGCTGCTTTAATTCATCTTCAAGCTGGCGAATTTCTTGCAGATCAAGCAAGAAGACTACGCGATCAGCGCTCTCTTCATCGAGAAGACGCAGGGTTACGCCCACAGCCATTTTCTTACCATTGGCAGTAATTCTTTCACTTTCCCAAACTCGGGAAATCAAATTGCTTGAAAGGTCTTTAATATGCTCAGCATCAATTAAATAGCAGCTACGTGGCGTAATTTGGTCTTCACTGAGGCCGCCAGCAAGTAGTTCTTCGCGACTGTAGCCGAGATAGCCTGATAGGGCTTTATTGCCATAGGTAATTCGGCCGCTTTTGTCGACTTTGTAACTTGGCACAACTGTGCCTTCGATGAAAGATTCGAAGCGCGATTCGGCTTCAAGCAGAACTCTTTTGCGATCCTCAGACTTACTCATATCAAGAAATGAGAAGTCAGCAGGATGAGATTTGCGGTAAGCGAGCTTCGCCAGGGAGTGAGCGACCGATAATTGTCGCTCCTCCTCACGCAGCTGAGCCAGTTCACTGGCCAATAGCTGACGCTCATTTTCCAGAGCCTGTTCGGCTAAGGAAAATTCTTTGTCAGAATCTTCAGTATTGAGACGGGAGCTATCAGACATTCATTACCGAAACAAAAAACAAGCAGTAAGACGGGAATCCAAGACTTACCTATGCAAATGAAACCAGCCTGCGGGACGGACCTTTTAAGGAGTTTCTAAGACTCATATGTGTAGAACCAAACACAGCAGCACTCTCCGCCGAACGCTCATGGAGCATAGCACAACCAGCACCTCCCTCTTAGCAACCTTTATCTATTCTAAAGACCTTACTTTTCCACAAACAGCGGCTCGGTTTTGGAACAAAACCCCCTCTTCTAGGTCACTAGATTTGGCTAACGCCACCGCGACTAAAAAAAAGGAGTGACCATGAGAGGTCTAATGTTTTTCGGGCTGCTCAGCTTTCTAGCTGGAGTATTGCTAGCGCCAAAGAAAGGTTCTGAACTACGCACGCAAATGCGCGAATCGTGGGATCTCTTCAAGTATTCTACGGAAGAGAAAGGCAAAGAAGTCTGGCAAGCAATTGTTCCAGCTGCTGAGCAAGTAAAAGAAGAAGGCAACAATTTGAAATCAGAAGGCAAAGCTCTTCTTAAAGATGCCGGAGAATATCTTGATAAAGCGGTCGGCAATGGCAAACAGACTCTTGAAGAATCTCAAGGGAGAGTCAGTGAGAAGTTTGCTCCAGTTGTCTCGATCATCAAAGAAGACGTCCAAGAACTCGGTGAAGGCGCAACTGGTGCGCTAAATAAAGTTACTGAAAAATTTGACGAGTTAAAAAAGAAAGGCGTTAGCGCCATCGGCGAAAACCGTTTTCTAAACCTCTAGCTTCTAAGCAATAAAAATCGGTACCAGGTTAGGTATTTGAGCAGCCATCAATGCTCGCGTGCCTTGCACTAACCAAAGTTCAAAAGGTCAACTCAACGAGCTGCAGGTATCAGCAAGAAAGCACAATTTTGAGATTTGCAAAGATTCTGTTCCATGGGTAACCGGCGATTTCAAAAAGAGACCAACTAAAAAGAGGCAAAATGACCAAGTCTAATTGGAGCTAATATTAAGATGCTCTTAAACGTCAGTTCGATTGTGTTTCAGCGGTCGTACCTCCAGGCGGAAACGGTCTACAAGCGTTCCCATTTCCGCCCCAGAGCAGTTTAAAAACTGCGCGATGGACTTCATCTTTTTATTGACCATAGTGAGCAAAGATGTCGACCACAAGTAACAGCAACTCAGCAACTAGAATTAGAACAATCCAGAGTTCTATCCTATATTCCTTGTGAAAATAAGTACATTCCGAGAGCCTATCGTTAGCAAGCTCATAGATGTCGGCCACTACTTCTATCACGTCATCCAAATACTGCATACGCGCATCGAATTCAGCTGCTTTCATGAGTTGCAGTAGAAGCTTGTGTTCGTCCGACGTGGAGATACCAAGCCTCGTAAAATATCCATCTAATCGCGTAAGCGCAATCAATTCACGAGCAATCAAAGCTGTCATTTCATTGACGTGTGGTCCCTGCGAAAACTGAGCTTCGGTAACTTGATGGGTAAGCACGACATCACTTTCTGAAGCTGTCAATGCAGCAGAGGCACTTGTTTCTAAGCGAACGAGTTCGTGGTCGAGTAGACTGAACTGAGCAATAATTTTCAGCGCATAATCAAAATGCTCAATTACACCACAATACACGGCTCGTGTTGCATTTTTAGTTATTCGGCCACCGAGTATAGACGCAGATACTTGCGAACTCTTATCACTGTTGCGAACTAGCCAATTTTTCCACTCAAGCGAAGCTGTTGAAGCTGGGCAAAAGAGGACAGTAAGACTGTTTTGAGTGCCATCAGTGCCTAGCCCTTGTGGGTCCTTACCGTCAATCTTTACAGCAATGGAGTTTTCGTAACAAGCTAGCACCGAATTTTCCGCTGCCATGGATTTAGAACAGAATTGAATTGTCAACTCTTGGGAGTCAGCGATTTTCTCTTCTGTCCCAGTTTTTCCGACAAGTTTATTAGGCTCAGCCAAGAGCATATGCGCCACCTATATATTAGTGTAAGTGAATGAATTCCACTCCATCTTCTAGCAGTGGACCTGGAAGATTTATAATTCTGACAGTTTCTTTGCACAAGTGGAAGCAGCCAATGAGAAAATTCCCATCTACATGTTTTAATCCGACAGTTTCTAACTTTTTACTGATACTTGCGTCATAGCCAGTTGCACCAAATTGCAAAGGATCAAACCAATCAGATGCTATGAGAAATCCCCAAGCAGACAGGAATGATGGAATAGTTGTTCGATAACTATGAACTTGTGAAAAAACAGACTTTAATGTCCGCCTTAGAGCGCAGTGCTGCTCAGTATCTTGGTGGGAGAACTCCATGCCTTGAACAGCAACGACTGCATGTTTGTTCAGCTTGGTTGTGAGCAACTCGTAGAACTGCCTTGTGTATAGCCGCTGCGCTGGTCCGTTGTCGAGCATGTCAACGACATCGATAATAGCAATGTCGAATTTTCGATCTTCCTTCTCCAAATATTCGCGCCCATCTTCAAAAACCAATTCAACTCGAGCATCAAAAAAAGCATCTCTATGCCAATCATCTAAATGTTCGATACACAGCTCAACGGCAGCTCGGTCTATGTCGACCATCACAACCTTTTCAACACTTTGGTGCTTTAATATTTCCCGTAGTGTTGCACCTTCACCACCGCCTATGATGAGAACTTGCTTTGGTGCTTCGTGAGCTAGCATGGCCGGTTGCACTAATGCCTCGTGGTAGAGTTCTTCATCATCCTCGGCCGATTGAATTGCACCATCAAGAACAAGTATGCGACCATAGTTGTTAGTGTCAGCTATCAATACTTTCTGAAACTCAGTAGTAGTATTGATTATTACTTCTTCCAAACAATAGCCAAAAAAATCGAATTCATCTGAAGTCTCGCAGAAATACTCTACACCATCTTGCTGAAAAACTACGTTTTCGTGGTGCTCCTTCAACGGAATTTGTGCTATGTGATTGGCTTTAAATAAAGTCATGGATTCTCCTAATAATTTAGTGTTTTATAGCGGCTTAAGCTAACATTGTAGAGACGTTTGATAATGATTGCCCCGCGCTAACAGACAATACTTGGTCGTTGTTCGCCTGCTCCGATGGAGCGAAGCATATGACTTGGTCACGCAAAATCTTCTGGCTCGCAACATTGGCAGGTCGAAGATAGGCACGAAGAGTTGCATCAAATATTTCAGGGCTACATGTAGAGCCACAGGTAAAGATGTCGACAAAGCAAGCACCATGTTCAGGGTAAGTGTGAATACTGGCATGGCTTTCGGATAGCAGCATCACAGCCGTAATGCCGCCATTTTCAAATACATGACAGTTTTGCGCTAGCAGGGTAGCACCGCACTTGGTGATAGCTACGTTCATCGCCGCAATGAGATTTACATTGTCCGAGAGAAGTAACTTATCGCAACCGAGATAGCTTGCCACAAGATGACAGCCTGCAAACTCGTAAGCTGTATTAATTGATTCATTTGCTACCACTCTGAAAACTTCCTCCGATTAATAATTTGCCTATCGTCAGGCACTGGTTGAACAAAGTTAAGCATAGCTACCTCAAGTGAGGATTTCGTGAGCAGGACAATGTCTCTCGCCATCAAATCAATTTGATTAAGATGTAGCTGTTTTCCTCTATGCCTTCACCGAAATTTCACTATTGTGTAAAGTCACGCTCAATCAAAAGAAGAGAAGCATTTGCAAGCACGAGAAATCTCGCGAAGCAATTACTTTCGGTGCCATCTTTTAGATTTTCAAATGCGCGAGAATGCTAATTTCCTGACGCAGGAAAAGCATGCCAGAATCATCAGCATCACCAGTCCCTCACCATCTTGAGGTATATGTAATGGAGAAGCATTACTCGGGGTATCGCTCGAAATATCTGCGGTGAGCAGTAATGCAATGGACAGGTATGTATCGAATAAAAAGCTAGTTATCAACTTCGATGATGAGGTGCTAAGTGAAGAAGTATCTGTATAGGCTTGAAACTGGCAACATGCTAGTCTTTTCTACTGTAATCACAGTCTTTCTAGTAACCGTTTTAGCGTTCTTTGGTCTCTGTTACGTCCGGCTCCTCGGCAGTAACCAGGAACAACGGAGTGCAATTGAGGCAGCCTCACTGTCAGCGGCTCGCGATCTCAGCACGCTTGCAGTAGACACTGATGATTGCGGCTGGATTTCACTTTCAGATTCAGCACCAACTGGAGACGCTACAGCAGCTGGAGACAATTACAATGTGCCAGTTCGAGGTATAAATAGCATACTGGCAACGAACAGGCTTGACCTAATAATTGCCAATGAACTCAATGATGCCAATCTCAAAGAAATCATCAAGTTTGATTTGACCAAAATCAAGGCAGCTCAGAAGACTTTGGCGGCAGAGTTAGAGAAATCAATACAGCCTGGCTACACAGCCAAGAATACACAAGGGAACCCCATCGACATATACGGCAATGCAGAAAAGGCCTACAAAGAGAATCAGATTCGTATGAGTGGATCATCTAGCTATGTCAAAGACTCACTCAAGCTTTATTTGGGAAGCCTGACGAATGGTGGTCCTACGAATACTCCATTGCCGAACCCAAGCAGCAAAGCGTTTGTAGCAAACGAATATCAGCAAAATGATTTCTACAAATCATACGTCAATATTTCCTTCGACAATCAAGATTTTGTATTTGCTGGAATCGGCAATGCAATTCAACTAGTAGATCCCAAACAATGGGTATTTGAAGTGCCCGGCCTGCCATATCAACTTCGAACAATAGTCAAGGCTGAGGCTGATCAGCACTTGAACTCAGTTGAGAACCCAAACGGCTACAACCTTCACGCTGTGGCTTGTGCGCAACCAGCAAACGTAGTCGATCCCAAACCAACCCCGGGTGCGCTAACTTTTAGTTTTCCGGATGGTATTCCACCAGAGATAAGAATACCCAACGACATGATGACTAATTCGCAGCTGAACACCGGTGACAACTGCTCATTTTCAAGTTCGAAAGATGGGGATTATCCTATTGGCAAGCCTGTTACCCACATCAGCGATCTTTCATGGCCTTACCCATCGTTAGACCAGAGCTCTGGCAATGTCTTTAGGCAGGCTCTAGCAGACTGGTGGCGGCGAGCTGGAGCCAAATTGAACATTTCCTCAGCTGTAGCGATGATAACTAATTCGGATTACAAATTTGTAGCACCAGCCCCCGCAAATGTAGACTGGAAGACAGAAGCCATACCGGGTGATAAAACCATCTACAACCTCGGCCCTATTCCTCATGGCTCGATCCACATTTACCGAGTAGACTCAGGTAGTGGAAAGATTAGCTATCAATCACAAGGTTTAACCCCAATCAACTATAGCGTAGCTGGTGAGAACCAACTATATTCAGAAAATATCGATGCCATTAAAAGCAAAATTGACAATCAAATAGTTGGACCATTTACCTTCCCCAACACGGGCTCACCGTTCAATAAAGTGACCTTACTCAACAAGTTTGATGTCTACATCAGAGACCAAGTCTATCAACCGGGCTGCAAATTTGGTGGGCGACATGCGGGCGAGCCGATGGATTTTTTGAAAGTGGTAATTCTTCCAACCGACCTAGGTGGCCACGGTTTTGGAGCTAGACCTGTTGTTAAACCAAAGAGTACCGGGCTTCCTCCGGCAGTAACAAATCAATCCGATTTCGCTGAAACAGCCGGATTTCCTGACACTTTTTACAATTGTTATTCCGTCGGTTCGAGCGGTAAGACAATTAGACCAACTTATCGAAAGAACGGAATGGCGGTTGATATTCGGTTTCGTAGACAAGTAGATACTGGCACCCTTAGTAGCTTGCTAGGCTTCGCAATTGGCTATGTGGGCGAAAAATACGGAAATGATGTACCTGCAATTTTGGTCTCTCCGTCAACAAGTGGCAACAGTGGAGACCATAACGATGATAGCAATAATGGAAACTAGGATTTACTTTGGCAACCTTAATAGAGGCTAAAACATTGCCGTTGGAGGCGTAACGGTTGGCATATGCAGCACAAAGTCATTAAGACGATTAGCATTGGTATAACCGTTAATTGTATTATGAGCACGCCTTTGGCCAAGTGTCATTGTTAGCGGAAGCGCGACAAGCGGAGCCATGGTATTTAGCGCATCCCCTGCAATCATAGCCCCTATGGCAGATCGAGTAATACCACCTTCAGTGCCAAGCAGCGTGGATTTTGGTAGCTTAAAAGAGGTCCGGGGAGAATGAGAGAACGAACTCGCAGTTTGTTGTGCATCTTTGGATGAGACAAAAGCTACAGAAGAATTCTGGCATTTGGTCTCAGTCTTTGTACCGGTGACAGTCTTTGTGTTTGCTAATGGGATAACAAGCCAGTAGCTAAAGGGCGAGTGTATATTTTCAACATCGCTCGAAACAATCGAGACTCGGCCGGACTTAGCGCTTTCAATTGAAAGAGAGCTGCTGCTCACCGAAGAAATCGTCCCAGCATATACTAATCCGTTTGTTGTTTCTACAGACTCATTGATGGAGCCATGGCCCAGACTAGACAAATAATCACCGCTTTTAAAATAAGTGAGACCGCGGAGAAAAGGTTGCGTGCCTTCCTCAGTCAATTTGCACCGAACTAGCACGCCTTCCAATACCACATGCTGATCGTAAAGCCAATCTGGAACAGTACTAACTTGCACTGAATCATTTTCAACAGTGACTTGACCAGACGATAAAAGCACTTGCCCGACACTCTTCACTGGCAACGAAAGAATGCAGTTCGATACTTTTCCGTTTGTTGAAAGATTGAATTCCACAGGGGAAGCGGACGCAACAGGTGGTAAAATCGCAGCAATAACTACAGTATTGAAGCAGGTCAAGATAGCCAGAGTCTTGCGCTTAACTTGTGTTGCTAGTTCCAAAAGTCTTACCCCTTTTTTCTTTTTCTTCTCTACCAACGTTATTGTCTGATTTGGGATTCTTCTAATACGTCATGCTGACTGTCGGAACCAAGTGCCAGTCAAAGAATAGAATATCCCACGCAAGCGAGGAAAGGGTGAGGAATGTTCACACGCCTCTCTGCACCCAACGCTATGACACACCCAAGCTCAAGAAGATCTATGTGCAAGAGAGGATTTTTCCATTCCCAGCATCAATTTCCATCTCATGCTTATCTATTTCAACAGACCAAATCAAGTTACCATCTTCATTTTCAAGATTGACAGCCTTTACCACTCCGCGATACTTAGCAAGCCCTATTTTAGTGGCTTGAACTTTAGTTACTTTGGCCAGCTTGATCAGCCGGGGGGTGTCAGTCTCCTCCGCCGACTCTTTTCCGCGCTTAAAGCTAACCTGAATGCTGCTCTTCAGTTTAGTTGATTTGGCCAGTGCACTTCCCGCTGTCGAGCCAGAAACCAGCGTGGCTATAACCACGCACAGACTAAATTTGTTGAACATATACGGCTTCCTCACTTGCTCTGATGTTAGTAATCTACAACGAGCAGGTGAAGAACAGGTGAAGAGAGAAGACACTAAATTCCACAATTGAAGTATCATGAATGCATGAAAGTGCTTATAATCGAAGACGATGAACGTCTCTCCTTCCCGCTGAAAGAAGATCTAGAAAATCAAAAATATGTTGTATCTCTTGCTGGCGATGGGCAGTTGGGTTTGCAGATGGCGACCCACGAGATATTCGATATTATCGTGCTTGATATTATGCTGCCAATAATAGATGGCGTCACCGTTTGCCGTAATTTGAGGATGAATGGAATCAACTCAATAATTATAATGATCAGCGCGCGTGGCCAAACTGTAAGCAAGATTATTGGTTTAGATTCGGGTGCAGATGACTATATCGCCAAACCATTTGAAGTCGATGAACTCTCTGCCCGAATCAGAGCGATATTGAGACGGAATACTGAGACTAGGAGCCCTTTGTTAACCTATGGCGACCTAGTTCTAGATCCAACTGCAAGCACAGTTACTTATTGCCAGCAAACTCTTGATTTGACACCAACTGAATATCGAATATTAGGTCACTTCATGAGGATCCCTGGGCGCACCCATTCCAAAGAGGAATTAATAGATAGGCTTTGGTCAATTGACGAGATTAACACAAAAGATGTGATCAAGACTCATATCAAGGGCCTAAGGAACAAGCTAGTGGCATGCGGGGCACCAAGGGACTTGATAGTTACGGTCTACGGTTTTGGCTACAGACTCAAAAGTCATGATAAATAAGACTGCAAAAAGGCTGTTTATATTGAATGCTTGGGTGTTTTTACTCGCCCTGACTACCTTCTCAGTTTCAGTATATTTCTTTGTGATGCACAATCTATTTGAGGAAGAGAAGCGAAGCCTATGGAACGTTGCAGATACGGTAATAAATTCAATTGAATCAGATGATGAAGAAGCTGAAGCTGGAGAATTAGAAGAAGGAATGCCTGAACTGCTGCAGCAGGGCAATATAAGAGATATGGGTGAAAGCTACGATAATCTGACAATCCAATGGTTTGATGTTTCAGGTAAATTACTTGCGCACAGAGGTAATCTGGCAGTCACTGTTCCTCTGAAAAAGGCTGTTGGGTTTCAGCAGCAAGTTTCCCTACGCGCCCTTATTTTAACTAGACCAATCATAGAGCAAGGTTCCATTAGAAACTTTTTGCGGGTAGCTATTGTCCTCAAGGAATATGACAAATTTGCGAATAATTTCCGCACAGGTCTTATTTCGGGCACAGCTTCTGCCATAGCTGTATCAAGTCTTCTGGTGCTGTGGCTTGTTCGTCAAGTTTTATTGCCAATTGAACAGGTCATGGCTAAGCTTCGGCAGTTTACCTCAGATGCCTCTCATGAATTAAAGGGACCGTTGATGGCGATCAAGACAAATGCATCGATAGCTCTAAAATATGACACCGGTATGCGCGAAAAAGATCTGGAAAAATTTACAGCTATTCTAAACGCGGCAGATCAAGTTATTGAAACAACCAACGATCTATTACTAATCGCCGAGAGTGAAAGCCAATCTTCATCAACTTACGCTGTAGATGTTTCCATTGCAATTGAGTCCACTAGACTTGAGCTATTGGAACTCGCCCAGGGCAAGGATGTAAAAATATCAATAGCAGCTGATTTTTCTGGCGCACCAATGCTTGTTGCAGCAACCAAGCGAGATTTATCACTTATATTGAGTAATGTCGTTACAAACGCAATCCAATACTCATATATCGGTGGAACGGTTAGCCTAGACGTCAAGAGAGATAGAACCTCAACAAAAGTGACTGTTTCGGACAATGGTATTGGCGTTAAGGAAATCGATCTACCGTACCTTTTTGACAGATTTTGGCGTTCAGACAAAGCTCGTTCCCATAATTCTGGTGGAAATGGTTTAGGACTGGCTATCGCTCAATCCATAGCTATGCGCTTAAATGGAGCGATTTCAGTTAAAAGCACTTTTGGGGAGGGGACTGTCGTTTCAATCTGCCTTCCAAATGCAACTCCCGGCCAATAGTCGCCTGATTCTTGCTCACCAAGTCCTCACCCGGTCAGGTTATTCTATTTTGGTCTTATGCCGATAAGCCTAAGGAGATCTGTGATATGCGAATACTCAAACATAATATTTCTCTGCCGAATTTTCAAACACTTCAAAACTGGCCTGATACCGTTGAAGAGGTTTTGCAGCAACATGAATTGGTGGTGCAAGATCGATACTATCGGTGGAGAAAGCAGGCGATTAGCGGTTCCCAAAATAAGTATATTCTAGAGTTTGATCACCTCAAGAAAATTGTTTTCCTTCCAATTTCGTTTACCAATCGCATTGAGCTCACAGTCAAAGAGCATGAACGCAAACCTTTTTGCTTCCAGCTTATATGGCACCTATCGACGTCGTTACAAGAGAAATGCTATCTCGATATTGTTAACGAAACGAATTCAGCCTTAGAACAGGCCGTCAAAGACAGTTCACATTCATGTGAAGAAAAGGCTTATGGAGCATGCCAAGAAAGCTGTGCGGTTATTGCATGATCTTCTCGTCTCAATTTTGATCATCGGCTTTAAAGCAGTATCACTCAGCTCCGAATTTCTTTTGTATCTAGCATCAGACACACGATTGCCCGAATAAGGAAAATAGCTGCCATCCTTTTTCTAGGACAAATTAAGTGGAATAACCTTCTTTGGGGGAGGGAAATTAATGGAACTGCAAATAGAATATGAATCTTCACAACCGTCACTGCAATTGCCGAGAATTCCCGTTAAAGTTCCTCCAATCTCAATTTGCTTTTGGATTATCAAAGTACTCTGCACTACTGTAGGCAAGACTGCGGCCGATTTCCTAAATTCAACTTTGCACTTTGGTCTCAATGGCACTGAAGTTGTAATGGGCTCTCTTCTATTCGTTGCATTGTCCTGCCAACTTATGCTGAAAACCTATGTCCCATTTTGCTATTGGCTGGTAGTGGTTCTTAGTAGCATTGTAGGATCTTTGATAATCGAAGATCTTACAGACAATTTGAAAGTGCCACTGTTTGTTTCAGCTTTAGGTTTAAGCTTAGCTTTGCTAGCAACATTTGTCATTTGGTATGTTGTAGAAAAGACTCTTTCCGTGAACTCTATTGACTCCTTTCGCAAAGAGTCATTTAGTTGGCTCGCTATTTTGCTGACCTTCGCGCTTGGCACCGCCTTTGGTGATCTTGCTGCTGAGACACTAAATCTAGATTATCTACTGTCTGCGGCCGGCTTCTTGACTCTCATTTCAATTGTGACCTTCACTCACTTAGTTCTTAAGTTAAATCCTATTGTCTGTTTTTGGCTAACTTACGTCTTAACTTGTCCACTTGGTGCGATGTTTGGTGACTATCTTTCGCAATCACCAAGAGGTGGTAGTTTGGGCTTGGGTACGACTGTAACAACCACTATTTTTCTAGCAGTAATCACTATTTTGGTGATCTACCAAACTGTCCAAAAGGAAACAGCGACAAGGTTGCAATAATCCACCTACTTAATTCTTACCGCCCAATTTCATGTCTCTTCATAGCTTATCCCACTTTCCATGAGGCTCAATTTGACAATACAACACTTATCAGTGCGACAGCTAACAAAACTCTTGTTTTTCGTTTTGTTTCTTCTTGTTAGCGAAGCTCAACCAAGCTGTGCTAAGAACGCTCTTGTCCATCGATTAACTCCAGATAGCTCCAATTTGAAAACCTCTCAAATGAGTAACACGGAGAATGCCATCGTACTATCAGGCTGTATCTCTAAGTCTGGTGTGAAAGCAGAATTTGGCAAATTAGTTGCAGATTTGCTAGGTTGTTCACTTGACTTGAATAGTGACTATCGAAAAATTGTAGACGCGAAAAAAGAAAAGCACCCAATCCATTCTGTAGTCTCCAAGATTACAGGTGTTCTAGGAGAAGTTGTAAGTGTGAACGCGAGCGCGGCCTCTAAGGACGGTGCCAAAATTGTTTTGAACGAAACAAAGGATTGGGATGACAAAGACTCTCTGAATCTCCACCAGCAAAAGATGATTGACGAACTACACCCGAAGATTGCTGCAGCCTTGCTTCAAGTGGCACAAGGTAGAGGAAACCCAGTACAGGATTCAAGCAACCAGAGTATTGCCAACCGCGGGATGGATAGACTTATTTCTTTGGCGGGGCCAGCTGCGATCGACAAAATAGGAGATTCTATGAATCGTTGGCAGGCTGAAACAGCTATCTACCGCTCTAGTAA